>ENA-UOUE01000296-UOUE01000296.1-compost-metagenome-genome-assembly--contig:-NODE-296-length-41713-cov-8.104237_pt1 | contig 41713 bp, 38 predicted proteins | sample MGYA00238146_ERZ747223 | MGnify/ENA primary metagenome ERZ747223 (study PRJEB28781, sample SAMN06268865) | compost metagenome | isolation source: single cell | place: USA: California, Emeryville, Joint...
GTCCGGTCTAATATGTGACTGATTATCCCATCAGGATCCAAGCTCTCAACTATCGCCTGAGCATAATATCTCGCAGAGGCTGTAAATACGATTATTTCGTAATGATCTTTCAGCTTTTGCAGGAATTCCGAAACGTAAGGTCTTATCTTGAATGGAATCTAATCAAATTGAAGAGAGAGCATTTAAGTATGATGCGGAAAAAGCAGATTAATTATTACCTCGACTATTTCACCATCCTTCTTGGCACGGACAATTCTATCATGGTTTCTAGGTTCAATGCAGCACTTAATCAGAGTTTCATCAAGATCGAGAACGAGAGTTTTTTTATTCACTGTAGTATTGGAAATAATAAAAATTAGGAAAACATATGAGATGAGATTGAGTTACCTTTATTAGTCGGCTCCTTCAAGGAAATTGGCTTGATCCCGAGGGGCCTATTGGCGAGTCCTTTAAGATACTGCTTGGAGTGAATTAATCCGCTGTGCACCATGAGGAGATGTCTCTTAAAAATAGCCTTCTCGATATCCGGGCAGAAAATTAGCTGTCTGAATGAACTCGGCTGCTTTGGTACAATTCGTTTCACAGATTTTGAAGTATTAAGTTCGACCACCTCATTCATCGAGTAGGAACTGACTTGCTTTACTTCTTTATGAGAACGTAATGGAGCGTTCTCCCTTAGTTTTATCCTTGAGATATTCTGCTCTAAATTCCGTGAGGAGTCAATTGAGCTAGGCATGATGTTATCAATGGACTCCTCAGGGCTACTCCCGCCTTGTCGATGAGATCCGGTTTTGATAAGCGTCTCTGGCTTCAAACCTAAGTGTAGATCAGGCAGACTGGGCAGTTTCGACAAAGTTTTTTTAAAGGCTGCTTCTGCTGTGGGTAGCCTAGCCTGTTCAATCCTGTCTGTATATGCCACAAAGGATCGATTTGAGGCTTCTTTGGCGCCACCTCGCCGATTTGAGGGACCTGACAGCAGATTAGGATTTGTGTTTTCTTGTTCTATACTTGGAGTTATTTGCTCGAATTTGGTACCGTCTATTGGTGGAAGCTTGGGCTTGCTTTTCAAATTTTGAATGGGAATGATCCTTCTGCTTTCGATTGTCGAACGCGACCCATTGTTCGAGGTTTGCTGCTGGTTCGCAAGAGGAGGTGCTTTTCGAACGAATTTTCGACTCGCTTTTTGTAGCCTTGAGTTGGATGACAATGGTTCCATATGCAAAGGAGTTTGACGATGGTGTTGTTGGTCAAACGACTTAATGCTGTAGGATTCGAGAGACTCTTTTCGATTTAAAACATTAGAACAGCTTGGGTCTGTCTCAATGGAGCCTACGAGTTGAACTAGCTTCTTTTTCAATATAGCTTGCATAGCAAAATACAATTACAAGAATCGAGCTAATAACGTCTAGATTATCCAATTTAGAGATTGGCTAACTGTATATTTGAAAAATATTTTAGGATTGTAATTCATAAAATGCTCTAAAAATCAAAGATTATGACACAGTCAAAGACAATATCCCGAAACCGGAATGGAAATGGTCGAAATTTGAGCATTTTTTCAAATAGCATCGAGAAATACAATATTCACTCCTATGAGTCTCTGAGTAATGCTATCATAAGAGTGTGTGAAGGTACATTTCACACAAGAATACAAAGACGTTTTGTGATCCTTTGAGACTCAGTATGGAATTCAGACAAAATTAATCGAGAAAAAATAAAAACGTTTTTTGAAATTGCCTTTGAAAAAACCTTGACATCAACTGATTACTACTGGCTTCGGAAAATAATTGTTATGAAATTTTCTAGATTAAAGTCGTTTTTTTTTTTGGACGCCTGAAAAGGAGGCCCTAGGACTGTGATGCTCCTTATGATAATTTACCGTACTAAATCAGTTCTTTGTGGAAGAATCTCTGGTTGCCAGCCACAACTTGCACCAAAAACCAAAAGTACAAAAATACTCGTTATTATGATTGTTTGATATGGAAATAATTCAGAAGAATAAATAATATTTTGTACTGAATAATGCTTGAGGACAAATAAGAATCACATCCAAAGCAGAGGAAGAAATTGCTTCAGTTTTCCAAACTACCAATTTTACATCGGAACTGCGACCATCAAAGAGGCCGTTCTTTTCTCTGATAGAACAGAATAAAAATATCGGCAGATTTATTTTAGATATGAACTCACAAGGCCACTATTTGGCTCATATAACATTTAGCACACACTTACAAAGAATGAATCTAAAAAAAAATTACATTGATTAGAAAGACGTGCCTCGTTGAGATCCTTTTTGACTCACTTGGTTTGGCAGGGTTTTCAGTTTCTGAATGATCAGCTGTTCAACCTCTCTAAAACCAAAATTAGGCATAGAAAGCATTATTTACACTTACTCATAATCGTTGATATCGGTGATTATCACGAGATCTTGGAAGTTCTCGACGTCAATCAATCCTGTATAGAACGCACTCTCCATCAATATAATAATTGAAATCGCATCGAACAACTCAACCGTATCTTTAAACATAAGTCTCGCATGCGCTTGACATAGCCTGATAAGACTCTCTAAAAGTCTCAGTGTTGACCTTCCACTGATTTCCCGTGTTCTACAATAAACATAATACGCTTGCACAATCTCCATCGCCTCTTGTGACATAATAGGCTCGAATTTTTCCTTTACGTATTTAATATACTCCTATTCAAGGTAAGAGCAGATTCATCTCGTCCTTCAATAGAGAAGCTTACTCTCATCTTATCAATGTCCCACTCATGGTTTTCGTCTTTGACTTCATTGGTAGCTCCTTTCTTCTTTATAAACTAGATGAAAACAATGTGATTAATTAACAAATCAATGAAATTGAGTCAACCTTATTCAAAATGAAATCGCAGGTCTCGTTGTCTCTTTCGGGATCAGCTTGATCCATCATGACGAATATGAGATCGAATCTGCTCAGCAGCGGGCTTTGAAGTCCTGTATTCACGCAGAGATCGTGCTCGTGGTTGTATTTTTGTCCCGGCATAACCGGATTGCAGGCGGCAATAATCGTTGCTCGAGTATAAGCCGTTGAAGTCATACCAGCCTTCGACACACTGATCGTTTGCTGCTCCATCGCTTCATGTATGGATACTAAATCACCTTTGTGAAGCAGATTGAATTCGTCAATGCAGCATATCCCCATATCAGCAAGCACCAGCGCTCCCGCTTCAAACATGAACTCACCGTTTTCTTTGATACATGAGATAGTCAGCCCTGCTGACGTCGATCCAATTCCGTTGGCCATCACAGCGCGAGAGGACAAATTGCTTGCATATCTCAACATATGAGACTTTCCAGTTCCTTTATAAGACATATCATTTCGATATTTTTTTAGATAGACCACGATTTTTGTTACCTGGTTCTCCAACCATGAGGATATGACACATCCCACGAATCTTTGTTCCATCTTTCGTCGTAGGAACTCCACCGATGAGTGAAAGCAACAGCGCGAGTTTTAACTCGTACCTCTGATAAATCTGTGGACAAATACTCTTTATGAGTTTATTCCGGGCCTCAATCTGAAGTTCTCGAGTTTGACTACTCTGGAGTCAGAAAAGCTCATATCAGGGTGAGATACTTACCTATAATCCATCCAAAATAGCTCGATTTGTTCTTCTACAGTAAACATCGAAGGGTCAGCCATCGATTGACCCAGAAACGTATTTGCGATTTTTTCTAAGGAACAAAGGCGGTCAGTTTCAATCACTTTGGTAACCGAAAGTCTACCTGATTCTTTATTCATAACGTAGAGATTATTGGCTTCAATGCTCCAAATCACATCTGGTCTCATATTCGGGATGACTTTCTTCCATCTCCGAATCAGCACCCCGGACACCATAATATCATCACCGGGTCGACACTTATCCACTTGATTTCCCTAAGTTTCATATATTTTCAGCCACCCAACGCACTTTTTAAAGCAATACCTTCAAAATAACCCACATAGTCTTCGGTATATTCCCAGGTCTGAACGTCCTGAACGATTCTTGAATTTTTATCTCTTGATAGTCAACCCAATATTGTTGTTCAGCAATAGGTTCTAATTTCGTATTCCCGCAGGGCTGCTCTTTCGTTTTCCGAACAGGCTGCTGGACTTCATTCCCTCCGGCTCCACCGCTCATTTTCTTTTTCATTTTATTGAACATATTCCACATCGGATTTGGTTTGTTCAGTTTCGTGACTAGATTTGTGCATTTCGGCGGCGGCTGAATCCGATTCATGTTAGTAACATCAGCCGGCAGCTGATATCTAAACTTACAGGCCGTACATTCGTAAATCTTCATTTCTTCAAGAGCTTTGCGGTTTCCTACTCTGATTACTGTCGCTCCAACCATAATAAACTTATCCAGATCATTAACATCTAGATCTGAGATTGAATTCTTGAGTATCGGAGGTCTCACAGGGACATTTTCGAAAACGACAGAGATAAGCTCTTTTACGAGATATCGAGAGAAGGCTCCTTGTGTCCCTTCATTTTCGCTTGAAGAAGAAATCAGAAAGAGAACTGCGAGTTTTTACATTTTCTGCTTAATAATATGTTGAGCGTCTATCACTGCTTTAGACAAATCTTCTAAGAGCTGACGCGGAGTGTTAAATAGTTTGTCGCTGAGTTTCGGAAACTCACTGAGTAGAGTTATCACGCTAGTAGTATCAAGATATGAGATTTTTAAAGAAAAATCTTTGTTGCTACCAGATTTTGAAGTCGTAGTAAATATTGGACTTGTGTGATTGCAAGATCTGTTTGAGTTCGTCAGGATACCATTTGCAAATGGCTTCAACGACGGGAAAGTTCAGTTTATCTGGAAGACTTAGGGAGTTTTGTTCAACTTCCATGCCTGTTATCTTTGAATGATTTTATTGCGCAAAGTGACTGCCGCAATTTTCAAATTATTTAGCACTTAACAAATTTGGTAGAATTACTATAAAAATGGTAGTTCAAAACATAACCACCTAAATGATTGGGTGGGGATTGCTGTCAATCAGCAGATATGCTATTGCTGCTGTCAGAATATGTTAGCAATTAAATTTTTATGTTGTTGGAAATTGAGTAACGCAATTACGAATGCATTATTCTATACATTCTAAAGAAATAGAGTAGATTTTTCCAGTTAGATCAAATTTGTAGAATTGACTGCCCGTCTGCTTAACCTAGCAGATCTTAGCCAAATTTGACGTCTTCGGGGACGCCTGGATGAAACTTTCCGACTCCTTCCTCCTGCAGTCTTTGAGCGTCGGCCGTATTTATCGGGATTCTGAATCCTTTCACAAGATCGTAGGAAATTCTGGCAGTTTCAATATAGTTGTCTTCTTGAACGGAATGACCCACGTCGTAAACAACCTTCAGTCTGAATTTTCCCTGCATTTGAGCTATCGTAAGCTCTTTATCCATTCGCTCAGCACCTGCTAATAGTAGCACTTTAGGAACTGGTACGTTTAAGAAGGCTTTCGTCAATCCTTTGAACCAACCTATCCATTTTTTTCAATGATAATTAAGCAATTTCACGAGTATAGAGGTTACCCATCCAATATTTTTCGCTGGCCATCAGATCAACCTTCCAGACCCATTCAGATTTGTCTTCGCTGATTTTCTTCTCGACCAGCTGAGGAGGAATTGATACCTTTGCTGAGAGTCTATTCTTCACTACACCTGTCTTATAACTGCATGAAAATATGAATCATAAATCATCGCATGATAGCCATTCTTACGCCCAGTTGATGGCTTTGTCCAACGAAGGGAAGCTCTTTGGTCTAGACTTCACAATCGTTTCCATAAACGGCAACGCTTCGATGGCTGTGCCTTCAACAACGTCAATAATTAACATCCCTGTATTGAAAGAATTAGTAAATATCAGCTGTTGAACTTATAACAAAAGCAAGACCTTGAATCCTTGATGCAAGAGGACTATCTTTCATTTGAAGAGCCTTGTCGGTTGCCATTGTGGCAATTGATCCTCCCATACTAGTCAAGTAAAACTTGAAGTTGAGACTATTCAGTAATAGAGTACCTGTGTCCAACGACTATAATGGTAGAGTCTGGGTATTTCTTGTTTACCCATTCAAAGACCTTCAAACTGTCTTCGACGAGGACGTTCCCATCGAGATTGGACGGATCACTTGCGACTTTCGACATGCCATGTCCTCTAAAATCAAACGCAATCGCGGTAGCGAATTTTTTTATCTGTCCTGCGTAGCACGCGAAACTCTGTGCTGAGTGACCCGCACCGTGAAGACAGACGAACACTGGGTCTTTCGTTCCCGCAATGAAGATTGGAGTGCCCTGGAAACATACATTATAAGTTGCTAAGGCGTTTGCTCATACATTTTCTAGATATTCCATTTTATCCCAATATTCTTCCCAGCTGCTAGGGTTGAAGTCGATTCCAATCTTTGAGCCGCCAGTTGTCCCGAATTTTTTAGGGAAAACTATCTCATCTGGTTTCGCGAATGATTGAGTTGGCCTAATCGGACCTGATCCAAAGCCGCTCAGTCGATCAGCAGGATTTCTGAAAGGATTTCAGTGAAAGGTTGCAGGCATGATAAAATTACTCAAAAGCGTCTTTGGTCTCTTCCAATTCCTCATCCATTTCTTCATTTTTTGCGTTAGGGTCGACTGGAGGTTTGCCTCCTTTCTTAAAAAGTTTTCTATGGAGATCACTCATCTATCTTTATCTCAGTATGATTATTTAAAATAATCGCTTAATTCAATAAAGAACTAACTAAATTATAATTAAGCGCCATAGACCCTCCTAACTCTTCTGGTCAGAACTTCTCTGATATATTTTTAGAACAGTCTCTCTCACTCTACATCCCTTATTCCAAAGCTAAACTCCAGAATTTTTTCGATAATTTACAAATTGCACGATCGCCATTGTGTTGCCACATCGATTTTACCTCACTACTGCCCGCTAGCGATTTTAACACTGACAGGATGCTGCCTATTAGAGAGGTAACTCCAATTTTCCTGCCAAGATTTCCGTTGAATTCAAAAGGGCTATCGATAATATCCCTGCTCTTGTCACTATCAATTTTAAAAAAGAAACTCCCAAACAATACAAGTTAAATTTAATTCATGTCGAAAGCAGCGAAAAAGCCCAGCAAACTCCAAAACCAAAAGTCTCCAAAAGTTGAAGAGAAGATCGACATCGAAGCTCAGCTGGCTCTCGAAGAGCAGCGCAGACAAGAGGAGCTCAAACGCAAAGAAGAGGAAAAATTAACCGAAGTTATCACTCTTCCGACCGGCCTTCGATTGATACTCAACGCCCACTGCGTCGAGCACGCTTGGACTCATCCGAAGCCCAAAGAATATTTTTCAGAGTATATGACTAAATTCTTCAAAAAAGAGGGGATCCTCGAAAACTTTGAAAGCATTGAAATCGCAATACTCTCTGAATTCCACCTCTACAACTTAATATTCGCCATTGAAGACCTCAAGCTTGATAAGATGAAAACATGCGTCTTTATGAATATAATGTTCCATTTGATAATCAACGAGAACAGGTATTACAAAGAAAAAGTCGACCAAAAGATCCAAAAAGAAGCGGATCGAGAAGGAATTTTTAAAAATAAGACTGAAGCAGCTGATCTGAAGGAGTATGAGAGGTTGATTATGAATCATTGTGTGGAGAATCCTCCAAGGCAACAGAAATATTTCGAATTGAATGAAGTGAGGAAAATAACCGAGTATGTGAGAAAGGAGTATTTTATGCATTATAAGCTGTACAAATATGTCCTATGCAACAAACAAAAGAACGAAGAGATCAAGATACAGGTTTATGTGGACCATCCGACAGAGGTCCAGCCGTTGAGTCAGGCGCTGTTCATGGGAAAGATCCGGCATGAGGTGAAACAAGACGACGATGAGGAGATGGTAAGCTTCATGAGTTTCGTGGGTTATTTTAATGTTTCCTTTATAGATGAAAGAAATGGAGGAGAAAAAACAAAAGGAAGAAGAAGAGCGACTGCGAAAGGAAGAAGCTGAGCGTTTGCGCAAAGAAGAACTGGCGAATAAGCTCGATGATACGACATTAGAGGCGATTGATGGTGTTTTGCATCAGTATGAGTCGACAGTGAAGAAAGAGCTCGATGAATGGGGAAGAGTTGTGGATGAAAAGATCACAGCGTTGAACCCTAAGGCAAAAAAGAAATGAGCATTAAATTTTTCGTGGCTTTTATTTGCAAGTAGTCAATTAATTCTCTTCATTGCATAGTATTTACTTTCAATTATGGCATTTTATGAAGAGAAAGAGAGAAAAATTGGATTAAAGTGCTGAGAGTGGCTAAAGCTTGTTTCTAGAGATTTATAATGTGATGTGATAACAAATTCCTTTGACTTTTCGTCATGTATGTCAGAAAAGACTGAGCCGAAAAGACTCCAGAAGCATACGATGATTGATTAAACTTGCTTTGTTAGAATTACTAGACTTGCAAAATAAATTGAATAGATACATATTGATAAGAGAAAAACATGAAATTCAAAACTAAATGTAAATTACACTGTTAAATTTCAAAAATATTACGATATTTTTGAAGGTGTTTCAACATTTTAAATACAGTAATATGATTTTCAAGGAGGTCGAAGGGCGACTGTTTGCGAATGGGTTTCGTTTCTGGGATCAAGTCATATAGCAGGTCGAACCCTGCGCGGTTCAATATTTCAGAGATCTCATAGTCACTTTTAATCGTGTTTTCGATTATGAATCTCTTTTCCCTTGTTTTCTTTGTGGCGTCAACGATTTTCTTCCAGTTGTGAGGTTGGAGAGTCAGAAACACACCTCTTTCTAAGTTCTCAAAAGCATCATATAGAGTCGCTTTCACACCCTGAGGGATTCCACGAACGCCGACTAAAGATATCGTTAGGGGTGTTTTATATTGCTCTCCTAGTAGAATTTTAGAATGACAGAGTAATCATGAGATATACCAAGGAAATAACGCTTAAATCCTCCACAGTCCAAAGTAAGTCGAATGATGGGATTCAGATCATATGTTTCATACTCTTCCTCCTCAAGGGCTAAGTTGGACAGGATATTGTAAGCAAACTAGCACAATTGGCAAAATAATACGCTTTTCGTGGACTTCGAGGTTAAATGCCTCGCACATCATCGCATACAAAGCTTTTTTGTCCTCGGAATCCGTTTCGGTATAGACCACACCATAATCTTTCCAGAACTCGTCGTATTTGTATTCGAAGTGCCCTTCCACCTTAACCTTTTTTCTTTCCGGTGCTGAAAAGGGATTATCAAATAATCACTTTATGAACAAATTAATAGGAGTTGATTACCATGAGTTTCGAAGAAATTCTTCATGCAGACTTCTACAAAACCGTTTTGAGGATTATCTTTGAGAAACAGGCCGCATTTCTTCTTGCATTCATTCGTGATTTTCAGTTTTAGATATTTTACTTCCTCGTCAGAAGCAAACTGCTCAAACTGCTGGAAGCCCTTTTCCTTGAGGTAACTTTCGAAATCATTTAGCGATTGTTGGAACATGGCGAAAAGGGATTCTTCCAACTCCTCTGTTTTAAGCTTCACCGTTGGAATCTCGTGCTCACCTTCATCTTCTTCATCACAGCGGGCAGCTAAGTCCATTATTGCCTTCAAGTCTTCGCTCTGGACATCCTCGTCAGTGAAAGTATCGATAACTCGAACGATCTTCGTGCCTTCCAATTCCTTTGGAGTAATTTCTTCGAAGTACATGTTAAAGCTAGACATGTCGAACGAAACATCAAACTGTAAGGTGAACTTTTCTCTAGAAGTTAGTGCAACAATTAACATGTTGTTCATTTAGAAATGTCATTTACTCTGTTGGGTGCGTCAGCACGATCCGAAAATCTGATCCTTGTAGATGATAGAAGCTAAAGATTGTGCTTTCGCCAAAGAAAGGTAGCTCAAATGACTGCTGGAAAAAATTCGCTGGTTTCTCCCAGATTTCAATGGTAGTCTTTCCTTCATCGTTCTGAGCAATCTAAAGATAGAGGGAATTTTATTAGGAGATATAACCATTTGCATAATATACCCCAATAAACGGTATCACAAGGTATTTCACAAAAGACGAGTAGGACTTTATCGATTTTATCGTGACTGTGGACGGAAGCGAGTCTTTGTATTCTATATGATTCAAAATCTTCCTAAACTCCTTGAAGCGAACAATCTCTTGTGCAATTTGCTCATATTTCTCGCTGTCGGAGTTATATTGTTTGAGTGAAATGAAGAAAACTGGCTCAACTTTCCCCTTTCCTAACCTGCATTCGACTATCCTTTTGCAATTACCCGCTGAGGGAATGCACTTGGTAATAATAGATTTTTGAGGAAATTTAATATAATCGGGGTTGTTAAAGAGCTCCAGAGGTGTTAAAGGTTGGAGGAGCTCTGTTTCCTTCGAGTCATCTATGAAAGAGACACCGTCCATTTGAGGTACCCACGCAAATTGCTGCGAGTCGACCCTCGAAAATAGCGACCCTGCTCTGCTAAACCGAACCATTGGACTATCATACTCAGTTTTCCTTAAAAAGGAAAGGTCTTCTTTCGAGGTTTTCGATTGATAATCGAAATCAAATTTCTCATCATTAAGCACGAATTTGTCTTTGATCGTTATGTTGGTATTAGACCCGACAGATGCAGATTGCTGCTCACTTTGCTTTTCGGAAAATCCAATTTCTTTCGTGCCATACCGCTTGAAAATTTCTGATTTAGGCTGCTTTGATAAATTGCCTCTTCCTTGTTGTGAATTATAGCCGACCTCAATAAAGCCAGAGTCTTTTCCACGAGCATCCTCCATTGGCAACAATAAATTTCCAGCCGCTTGATTGGATTTTGAATTCACACTATAGTCATTGAAATTTTGTCCACTGGGATTTGCGTTGGGACCCTCAGTCTGATGTATGATCTCATCGAAGTGCTCACTAGCGCACTTCACTATCACGGTAGGCATCTGAGAGCGATCCTTGAGAGGTAAACTCCAGTTCTTTCGAATCCCTATATCAGCTGTTGCCTGTTCAAAGTTCTGGTTTTTGCTCATTATTTCAGCCCTTGATGATTCTCTCATATCACCACTATCGAGTTTAGTGCTCTCAAGCGGGAAGTCTTGGGGTGCCTTCTTGAAAGGGTCAGTTTCATGATTTCCTTCAACTTCCAAGAATTTAGGACTTTTAAAGGCGTGATGTTCAACGACGATGTTTTGGGGACTCAAAGAAATGCTTTGAACCACTGCGCTTTGAATGCTTTGAGGAATCCGCGTATCGATCATCGGGACTTTCGGTTTTGAATTCTTCTGCAATTGAGGACGCTTGTATTCTTCTTGTTGTCTTAGATCAGGTGTCAGCGGTGAGGGGGGATCGTCAGAAAGGGTCTTAACGTTGGCTCGAGGTGGCTTTTGATGTTCATGATCAAGGTAACTTATTGAATCTTTCCCAAGACTTGGAATTCCTGCTAATGAGTGTTCTCCCTCCGGATGGAAATAAGGAGTACGGAGGGTTCCCATAGGGAGTGAATAGTTGGCTCTTATTTTATCTAATTGGGATTCAAACATGATCTTGGTCTTGAGATTGTTGATGTTTTCTTCCTTCAGCATTTGGATTTTCATTTCAATTTCTTTCTGCTTCATTTCTTCAATGTGCTTCTTGATGAACACCGAGTTGCGCAAAGTCTCGTCTAGCGTTTGATTTATCCTCTGTTCAAACTCTTTCTGCTGCTTCATCAACGTTTCGATGCTTTTTTGCATTGCTCCTTCATTTGGATTCGAGACTATTGGCGAACTTTGAGCTTTAGTCACCTTTGGTTCTGTCTTTGGTGGCGATTTTATATCAGGAGAACTCCTGCGTTTTTTATATGACAGAGACGTCTGTGAAAAAATATGAAATTTCGTTAAACGGAGGAAAGAGCAAATTCATTACATTTGACTCTCTCAGGTTCAAGGTACTTGAGCTATTCCTAACTCTGAAGTCTTTTCTCCATTTTTTTGTCGGAAAAGACGATTTCGTTTCATCTTGATGGTTATTGGGATTAGAAATTCTCGAGAGACTTGCGTTCTCGCGAGGTTGAGTCGACCATTGCCGTTGTTTTAGCTTCGGAGGGGACTTGGCTGGCGATTCCTTAGCCAAGCCGCTGCGAAGCAACCGTTTTTGAAATATAATCGTCACGTTCGAGCTCCTTCCTAACACTTTTTTGGAAATTTTGTAACCACTTGCCCAGATCACAATCTCATTGATAGCAGGATCAAATTGATGGTCTGGGTGGCTTTTGATCTTTTCAACGCTGCTTGCGATATTCATATATGCCACGAGAAGAATCTTCACCCTGCCTATAAAGTCTTCACTGGGTATCTCGAACTTATTTGGTCCTTTCAGTACATCATAAATCTAAGAAAACGTGTAAATAGAGCCTGAACCTCTTTGAATTACCTCATCTTCGACGATCGAAAGCGTCTTTTTAGAATAATTTATCGCTTTGTAGTACATCTCTTTTGAGAAATACATCGTAGCAATATTATTGTAAATCACTGCGAATGAAGGCTCTGTTGCTTTATCTTTGATCATTTGCTTGGTTTTCGTTAGAAAACTGATCGAAAGCTCATTCTTGTTCATGCTGAAAAGATTCAAATAGCAAATACTCACAATAGTTACCATTTGCTAAGGATGGCGAGGTTATTCCATAGCGCTTGCTGCATCAACATAATGTCCGGGCTCTCTATCACTGCTGGAGAATTTAAAATAGCATGTGCTTGCTCGAGAAAAGTTAGCGCTTCCTGATAGAACTCTATTCGGATAGATATCATCGTTACAATGTGTCTTTCGCTGTAATAATATTGGATTACGCTTGCTGATTAGCCTGCATGCGTATTTGTTAAACAATGCAACCAGGCCTATGACCTTATCGAGGTCGAAGTTTGCGAGAAGTTTCGGTAAATTTTCATGGCAGATATTTGTGAGGCCTGCAATGACTTTGTCCTCCTCATCCTAAGAAAATCAGAGAAGGTCTTTCAAGCAGTTACCTGAGAGTCAAAGGTCTTCAATGATTGAATATGCTGTTCGAGAAGAGTAAGGTCCGGCTTTGATCCGTGTAAATTTGGGTGCTTGGCTTTCATCGGGTCCGTAATAAAATAAATAAATTAAACGCATAGGCCAATTCGATATAACAACCACATCTCATAATTGTTCATGTTTTATTCTCAGGAACAGGAAGTTCACTGATGGAAAATTTTAAATAACTTGGGTTTTGAACAGGAAGACGCAAGAATTCAGCTTAGCGAACGAGTTCTGCTTCATTCTGGCGAGGATGACAATGCTGATAAATTTAATTGAAGTAAATTTTTTTTTTGTGATGAATAAAAAATAAGGTGTGGCAATGAAAGTAAATATATTTATTTTGTTTTTATTGAAGTTTCATTGAAAAAATTCCCTCAGGCTATGATATTGGTTTATAGTCTCCATCGCCTTAGTTCACTCAGAATAGTCAATGGTTAAACCTGCATTCAATATAAAAATTAACAAAAAATCGAGTAGTTCATGCCATATCATGTGTATTTTCAAAAAAGTATTTCATGTAAAGATAGTGGTAAACCTTAATTGCAAAGAAAACTGTTTCTTGCATCCAACTCGCTTAACACTCAAAGCGTTAACGAAAACAAAATGTTATTTTAAGTTGTTATATACTCTCAGTCTCTCTGGCTGCTTATTCCCAAAAAAGCTAAAATATGTGTTTTGGAGAATTTTTCGAAGCTGAGAAATGTAACTTCATATCTTCAAATATCCTGCTGCCGTCCGTACTTTTGAAGCATTGGTTATTCGAAACTGATAGTCTGGACAACGTCATCGATTTATTAGACGATGTGGAGGGTCTTTTTTTCGCTTTTTTATAGGAATAATAGCCCGAGTTCACAAGAACTATCTGTTTCAATGTCTCCTTTGCCGGAGGCGAGTGCTGCGTCCTATTATAATTTCCTGATTTAGGACTGCATAGAGTGTTGGTGTTCAAACTAGTGTGATAGAAAGACAACTCATTCGATGTGAACTTCGTTGCTCTTTGATCGCATTCACTATCCAATCGAATTTCCTGCGACCCTTCCAACTCCTCCATGTTATCTCCATCGTTTTCCGCGATAATTGTTGGGAAATTTCCTCGGTTTTTGGCGGGACAGCCGTAGTTTACTGAAGAATCAGTCAATATGGCATTCTCTTTCCCTTGGGTACTCACACTTTGATTCGGACTCGGAAGAAAAGGAGTCGTAGCCTTTTGAGGCTGAACCTTCCTGTTTGATAGCGCTCTATCATCGAAACTCATGAAATAGCTGTCTTGCATCTGAAAGTCATTGCTGTCCATAATATTGAATTCAGTCAAGCTCGATTTCCCCGGCGAAGTCTGCAAAACAACGTAATTCTCAGTGTTTAAAATCTCCTGATTATTGCGCTGTGTTTCATTATTTGACGCTTTATTTCGATTTTTCAGATTCAAATCTCGCTGTATCAATTCAGCATTCCTTCCAACCTCACTCAGCGCTTGGTTGAGCTTGCAGTTGAACTCTCTCAACTTCTTTCTTTCTTCTTTGAGGGCTTTATTTTCTCTTCCAAGGTCTTGGACTTTCTTCTCTAGTTTGAGAATGTCAGGCTGATTCCGGATTTTTTCAAGGAGAAGATGCGTTTTCTCCTCTAATTGCACTTGGGTAGTGCTGAGTTTCTTCTCTAAAGCCGAGACTTTCGCGCTTAGGTCCTGGCTGACATTAATATGCTCTGTAAGCAGATAGTTCAGATTGCTGTTGTCTTCAATGAGCTTCAGAATCATCTCATCGGACTCGGTCAGCAAGTTCCTTAGCTGCTCGCTTGAAAGCCGGCTTTTTTGCAACTCACTTCGCGTTAATCGGATCTGTTTCTCGAATTCAGCACAGTTACTCTTAGATTTCTCAAGGCATTGGGAAACGAAGGCCTTTGCGCTGCGGATTTCCTTCTCCGCCGACCTAGTTGGCACCCTTCCTGATGTAATCGCTTCAAAACAGGCTGGTTCTGTGTCTCTTCGATTATTAAAGTATTGCCGATTTTGAAAGCTGCTTTCTGTAGGACTCGATGCATTAGTGAGGACCCTCTTCCCTAAGAGTTTGCTTAAGAGAGAGGCTTTGTCTAAATCTTCGAGGCTCTCTGATGTAATGCCTGAGGTTCTTTTGATATTATTCGCCATTAGCAAAATTAAAAGAGTTATCAATCTTATAGCTGTTAGCAATTATTAAATGTGTAATAAATTGATCGGTTAGTTTAACAAGTCCCTTTATGCTAATTAGTAGGTCTCTTATTTCAATATGTTAGATGATAAATTGATGCAGTGTAACCATTTCCTCATAATCTGCTCTTTTTAAGCAGAGAAGCGGTTGTTTGTTCTCTAAGAAACAATTTTTTCATGCAAAAAGTAATTTCCTAATCTACCTAATACCTACTTCTCAAAAATGTTGTAAAAAACACATTAGACAGCTTCCTATGACGCCGCTACTTGAAAAGATCCTTAGGGAGAGCATGAAAGCGCTACTTGGAACAAGTTCGTCGTAAAAATGCGAATAATTGAGATGCAATAATTTCCGATTTTATTTAATTTCCTCATTATAAAAAGCATATTTTGCCTCGAGATCACGCACTGCCTGGAATTTCAATTAAATGTTCTCTGGCTCGTAATAATTAATTTGGAAAATTTCAATTAAATAGGTGAATTAAACTAAGGCTTCAGCCTATTCCTTCGAACACTCCGTTCTGTTTAATAATGAACTATTTTGGCATGGACGAGGAGCCGTATATTGAAGAAGCTTCGTATTCCGACCACGAAATTCAGGAGAAAATACCTTTAAACTGTGAAGAAAAACGTACCAATACCTTCGATGCAGGTAACTTTTGTTCCCCTAGGATCTCAGCTAAAAGTATTTTGCAGTTGAGGAATACAATGCATGGTGTGCAAATTATGAGAACTTGTTTAAAGTAAAGGACAAAATGAGTTATCAAGAGTTCACAAAAAATTTTCTTGAAATGTCAATCAACACTCAGACGATCACTAGAAAGCATTCATACCAGCTCGATCCAAGCAATCACGCTGAAAGTTACACGTGTCATTTTGCACGAAAGACGAAGAAGAAAGGCGCAATGTTCAAAGAGCCTTGCAAGTTCAATATAAAAATTTGGCTGCTAAAGGACTCGAGGATCCAAATCACTTATGCCAACCTGAAACACAACCATATGATCATTGATACCAAAGCTTTTCATAGCTTTCTCTTCAAAAAATATATACATGACAATTTAGTCGCTCACATCAAAGCAGACATTGAATCACATGCAAACCCATTCTCTGGTATCAAGGTGCATAAAGGTAAGGAAAAAGATCAGTTTAAATATTTGTATACTTCAAATTTGGCACCAAAACGCGTGCTTGAGAGATTATTCAAGAGATACTGTGAGCCTGAGTCTCAAGATCAAACTGCGAAACAAGGAGATCAACTCTTTATCGAAGAGCCTTCAGATGAAAAAATGCCTAATTTCATCTCCGTTGAAGAAAGCAAAACCAGCATGATGAAAGATGAGTTGGTTTCAATTCCGTCAATTCTCTTCAAAAACAGTATGGAAAACCCCACTAGTGAGGGAGATGATCTCATTGAATCACAAAGCGGTCAAAATAAGGCTGAAATACTTGGAGTAGCACTGGACGACCCGGGATTTTTGATTAGGCAGATTGGGCTTCACAAAGAACTCAAAAAGAAATTTGATAACCTCGTCAATCAAATTAAAAGAGGGCTGATCGAAGAAGCGAAGAAGAGCTGCGAAAGCCCAAAGCGTGTGCTTTTGCCTGTTGCATAACAATCGGCCCAACCTGTTTTGCTTTTCAAAACTCTAAGACTAATGATTTCCTAAACCTTCCATCCCAACATTTTAAATAATAAAAGCTTAAATTAATTTCCAATGCCTTTAAGTCGCGACAATATTGGATATTTTCATGATTTCTGTTCATATTTATTTCCCAGGGCATTTTAGTGATGCGATTTTAACTTGTCTTAGCAACTATTTTTCATAACTGAATAGTTTGCTTTGTCGAAGCCTTATTGAGAAGTTTTTTTCTCTGTCCGCATATATTTAATTTTTGGTTCGCTGTCATGTTTAAACTAGGCAATAAATTGCATTGAGAAGATCAACTTGATTATCCGAAAAGCGCGAAATACGACTCTTATGCTGAATGGGCCGAACTTCTTAAACGAAAGAGCTGTAAGACCTTAGCGAATGACGTAAGCTTTGAGGCTTGAATTACAATCGAAATAAGTCTCACGCTTTCGAACTAATTCTCGAGTTTTGATTTCTTAGCCAAAATGTGAAAAAGGCCATGATTCAAGCTCTTTAGCACCCAGAGGCTATAGCTGACAGCTCCGATTTCGAGTTATTTCAAATTCCCTTTCGATTCGTGAGTTCTGGCAAATTTTTAAAGAATTGTGAGTTTCTGGCGTTTTCGAAGAGAAATTAATTAAAAGTAACTCAGAAATAAATTTTTTCCTTTATTAGCCAAATTTAATAGCATCGATTTCTAAACAAGAATTATCCATCATTTCAAACAAAAAATCTCCCCCTTCATTTGAAGGCTTTTGGTCGCAACTAGCTCCCTGGAATCTGTCTTCTCTTTATCACTATAATAAACAGCAAAATAAACACAATACCATGATCTTCCGCAAAAGCAAAGATGACGGATCCTTATGGGGTTTTTTTTTTTCCAATTAGATATCTTCTACAAATTTCCTGGCAACATTACAAGCTTTGGGCTTGTATTTCTCCTGTTTGAGCCTCCGTCTAATAGTCATTTTATAAAGAGTGGTATTCTTTTGTAAGTAGACATTTTTCTACGAATAATCGTTTATTATTCTTCATGATACTTGAGAATTCCTCTTGAGTTTCTCGAAGTTAGCTTTGGTTGTTTAACTTTTTACAGTGCATCTCTAATTCATACTTCCTGATTTATTGAAATTAAACAACCTCGTGAAGTGCTTAAATTAAAGGCAAATCATTTTCCTCTGCTTTTCGATGAATCCAAATCAATCTCAAGAAGACACCAAAGACAACACCATCAATGCCCGCATCATCACCTTTGCATATAACAGCGACGAGACCCGCGCTAAAGGACTTGTGATGACAGAGATGGAATCAAATCCCGAATTCAGCATCCTCCAGCTATTCGACAGCAGAGGCTATTCATGTATTGGCCCTTTCATCTCTCTCAGAACCAATCATAACTGTTAAATAGTAATGCATATCTCGGCCCTCAATAATTTAAACCAACTGGCAACGTTTGTATTAACAATGATCAAAGATAAAGGCTATGACCAAGCAGCGATAAAGAAATTTATTAACAGTCAGACTGATGAAGGCTTTACGGCCCTGCATTTTTCGGCTTTCAGAGGAAATATTGTAACAATCCAATGAAATAAGGGCTGATTAGAGAACTTATCTCACAATTGGCTCATTTAGAAACTCGCAAGGCAACTAGAAGAGATTGGAGCGGATATAAAGATCTCTAATTTCCAAGGTATCCAACAATTCCTTTGCAATGTGACAAGCTAACGCGTACTGTCTTGAAAAGGATTGAATGCTCTACATATTGCTGCGCAAGGCGACCAGCCCGTCTCAATCGTAAGTTGACATGGTTTTCAAATTGTTTCAATGAGTTCTAGGCTTACTTCCTGGATAAAGGACTTCGCATTGGAGATAAGGATGAAAAAGGAAGCACTCCATTACATTGGGCTGCTTTCTTGGGGTACTTAGTCCAACTTTGGCTTCTCAAAATAAATACGATCTATAGCTGCGAGAATTCGACAAATTTCTTGACTGTGTGGGGCGCGGATCCAAATTTACCTGACGAGGAAGGTGGATTAACTCCTCTTCATCTGGCAGTAATTTCTGGTAAGGCAACATCCGTGTTGGTCTCATATGACGGACATTTCAGGAAATACAAGAGTGGTCCGAAAGCTATTGATTAAAGGAGCCGATCGTCACATGAGAGTAGGGAAAAGTTAGAGCATTATTCACTTATTTTCAAATCTCTAGACAAAAGAAGGCAAGCTGGCAATCGATTTAGCAAAAGAAAGTGATTTCGACAACATCGTCTATTTGCTGGTATAATTTTCCTTTTTATTGAATTTTCTCATACCATATCAATCATTCGATAGAGAGGAAGAAATTTTTTCACTGAGTGCTGCAACATCAGACCCGGACTTGGAAACAAAAGAACTAGGGGCTCGTTATACCTGTTCTTTTTAATGTATTTCTTTCCAAACATCCTCGACGTAATTTTCATTTTTCCATGTAAAAAACCCTTTCTTTTCTGGTTTTAACGCATTTGTTCTCATGTCAGTCATTACTTCAATCTGGCCAGGAGTTATTTTTCTCGTGCTATTTTTCTTCTCGATGACGGCATTCTGCTTGGCATGGCTCTCTGACCCAGGATACATTAAAAAGAAGAAACCAAGAAAGATATTGGTAAGCGACACGGCACAACACAACTGACGCACATCAATTTCATGCGATAGGAAATTTTAGAAGAGACTGAGTGCTCTCGTGTCTGCCCCGAATGCGAAGTAAATTTCTTTATATGCTATCGCAACCTCAGCTGATTCTGCCCTTTGAAAGTTAATAAAGCCTCCGAGATCTCGCCACTGTGAGCTTTGCAATCAGTGCGTTCAAGTTTTTGACCATCACTGTCCATGGATCAACAATTGCGTCGGTGCAAGGTAACATCCTCGTCAATAATCCTGAGAGTTAATCCAGTATAATCCAGAAATCATGGCTATTTCTATTGGTTCATAACGAACATGCTTGTGAGTTTAGTGTTCTTGTCAATCTTCGGAATTTTGAGTAATGAGAGATTTCTTTCAATCATCTGACGCAGTGTAATCTAGATCTTGGAAGCAAAAATCCCTCTTTTAACAACTTCCCACAAATTTTGCCTTTCTCAGACGAGAGTTACTTCATCATAAAAGAGATCTGCTGTGTTGCAACGAGCGCTGGATGTGTGCTCTTTATATTCCCTTTGAGGTGAAGCTTTTCAAAACTATCCAGCTAACCTGAATGGTAGTGTTCTGGTCTTCGTTCAAACGAAGAATCTGGTGCTAAACAAAACTACAAGTGAGCGGTTTGGATATGGAAGAAGACAATCTCAGGTAAAGTGCGAGTTATGTTCCGAATTAATGGTGTGTAGATTACGAATTCATCTATTAGTCAAGACATGATCAAGAAGGTTAACACTGATGATAGTTATTCTGCGTTCCAAGACACTGCTCAAAGACGAAACTGCAGATTTTACTTCAATAATTGCCTGAATATTTGCTGTAAAAATTCTCGTAATCAAGAGTATCAAGTCAAAGACGATTGAGTGGGTAATTTGGTTGAATAAATATCATTAAGGTAGCAAGACTTCTTTTCGTCATTTAGATTTATGGGAAGTTGTTGCATATTATTAAAGATTATCATGATATTGTACTAATGGGCTGTGTGCAATGAGATAGGAGTACTTTAAGTAGCTTAGCGGTTTTTTGATGGGAAATTGAAGTATAAGAGATCTCATCATCCTCGTGTCTTGCTCTGTAAGGTGAATTTAGGTAATTTCGACAGAGACTTTTGTGCATTGCTTTCTTTAATAATAGTGCTGAGTCACCCCCAAGTAGTTTTTGTTTATTGATCATACGTTATTAAAAGATAAAGCTGCGCTTTTGTTCAATAACCACCTATAAAATTGACCAATCAAACATAAATTGGCTTCGGTGACCGATTAAACTAAACAAATTTTTTTTTCCTTCATTTAGGGAAAATACGTTAGAATATCATTAAACTAAACTCTATTTCTTCAAAAAGGTGATAAAATAGCATCCTGATTAGGGAGTCTTGGAGTGTTTCGAATTCATCTGCAATATATAACAACCTCCTTCACGAAAACAAATTTAAATTTACGAAAATGGCTGTTTGTACCCAAATAAATAAATATAACACTCTACAAAATTCAAATAGCGAGTTCCTTATAGAAATCCTGAGCTCATTAAATCATTGTGTTTGTCTACAGCTTCGGTCTTTGTGCAGCTGCTGCAAGAGCATGCTTCTCATAGCTTTTATGAATAAAGAACGTGAATCTAAGTTCGTCGATATTAAACCCTCTCTTCGTGAACTTATCCATCATATCCCTGTAGAGATAGTTCCCTTTACTGTCTTTCAAGTCCCTATAATGGAGCTCCATCAGCACCACAACATTCTTAAGTGTCCTGGAAACTTTCTTAGCTCCTCCATGAACAGTGACACCCCCAATGTACTTGAAAGTTCTTATTCTTGGCAATTCCCAATAGGTGTTTTCGAGAGTCTTGTAAAGGCCGAGACCCATATAATCACTGTGAGTCCAAGCGCCAGAGAGCATCGAGGTCACTCCTTTCTCGCCTGGTTCGAAAATTTTAGAGTATGTTTTACGAATGAGAGCCTCTGATTCATTGTATTTATAAAACTCAGACCATTCAGTTTCATTGCAATCGAGTGGGTCGCCTTCATCGGTTGCGAGCATGGAAGCAACAACTTGATTCGTGGCTTTATCGACGGCGCAGACGCTAATACCAGCCTGAGCAGTGTGTCTATACTTCTTTTCGAGGAAAGCTCTGACACGTTCATGTGTGATGTCTTCGATTACGGTGAATTCAGGATGGAAAAGAACGTAATTTGCTGCAAGATCATCAATGAATGAAGAAACATCGTCCGGAACGAGAGTACGAATGATGTATTCTTTGCCTTTGATAACTTTCTCCTTGTAGTAATAGGATACTGAATCTTGTTGAGTCTGCATTCTAAATTAAGATCAACGTATTTTTATTGGGGTTTTGATTTTCCAGAATTTATACAGAACATGCGTGACGTAAATGCTGTAATAAGTCAAACTGAGCAGAATTTTTCTAATGACGTCAGGATTGTTTATGTTGTAATATGTTACTCACACGTTCGATACAGGAAATAACTAAAATAGAATCAGGGAGATAATTCTATGAGAATGACGATAATGTACATCAAGAGGATAAAAAAAATTGAATAGGTCCTGTTTACAAGAGGCAATGGATAGTATCAGTAGGAGTTAAGTAGATGAAGTCATGATATTTAATGAAATTTCTGATGTTTAACGCTTTTAGCTGAAAACGTCTCAATTATTGGAGGAATTTGCGAATTTCTGTTGCATCAATTCATTAGTCATGTACTTTAAAGCCTTGAACCGAAAAAATGGGCTGGGTTTCCGAGCTACAATGCCAAACTGTCGGTTTTTTATTTTTTGATATTGTATTTCTTGAGTCCAATTAAGCAACGCGATTAAGTTTTATGCAGTTTATCATGAATTCTATCAGTAAACGTCTGTTAAAAACAAACGACAGAGACTCGAGTAAACAGCAGTTATCGAAAAACACCCTCAATTCAACATTTTGGGTCTGAATAGTTAGTGTAAGGAACGTAAGAGGAGAAAGAAAGGAGATAATGGAGGTTTTTGTCAATCAAAGAGTCTGGATTTTGCTGGAGACGTCCTTTTGGCGCGAAATGTTATCTATGATAGGAATAATTATGTTTGCGAGCTTACTCCTCCAAGACAGAATGTGTTCAAGCATATTATCTTCATTTATAACGCTGCTTCTATGTTCTATATCTCCTTATAGATGAGAAAACAAGCAAGCTGTGGCCCAAAGTATCCCTCTTCCATTCCTTCTTGCTAAAGCAAAGTATTCTAAGAGATTTCTTCAGCTGTTACATACACAAAGTTAGTTGCTTCGTTATTCTATCATTACAAGTAGTAAAACTCTTCCATCATAAGGTTTCTCATTTGATGAAAAGATGAGAAGTAACCGAAATATAATTAGTGTGTTCTCTAAGTACTTGGGTTTTCTTTTTGACTTTGAAGAGGAATATGCATATGAAATACAGGAATGCTTCTGATAATATATTATGGCTGCAGCATGCCCAATAGTGGTGTGTCACTTTATTACTATTCTATCCTTGCTTATTGTAGATAAGAGCATGCTTGTTTTATATTGATGAACAAAATCATGAGAAGTTGACAGCTGCTAATGATTCTATTTTTTTGGGCGCTTATTTAATTTGAATCATATATTTATCACTAAATTTCGGATTTCTCACCGAACATGACTCAGAACCCTAACACAGACAGTAATCGACAGCCAAAGACTCTACAATTGAAAATAGGAGCTGGAATGATAGGATCAATTGGAACAATTGGAGTTTTATGGTGGCTCTGGCAGCGTGAGAAGAAACGTACTAAAATACTGAGAAACGAAATTCAACAATTGCAAGCAAATTTGACGAATGAAAAGAAACGGTCTACAGACCTCTAAAGCGATATTAAAACGCTGCAAGCCCTTTTGCAGCAAGATAAGAAACATTCTACTGAGCTCGAGAGCGAAATGAAAAAATTTCAAGAACTTGCACAGCAAGACAAAAGAGACCTTGAAGCCAAAATCCAACAACTGCAAGCCTTTTGGCAGCGTGAAAAGAAAGATTTTGAAAACCAAGTCAAACTGTTGCAGATCCCAATCGATAGGGAGGTCATACTTAGTTCAAAAAAACATGGAGATTTAACTCACACAGGGAACAATAAACAATTTGACGCGACGTTCATGCTAATGAAAGTTACGCAGGGGAAATCTTCAGGATACGCTGTGAGAGGAGTAAATTCACATGAGTTCCTTTCAGCAAATCGCCATAAAATTCTCAGCTTTGATGCCGGTCTTGGGAAGGAAGAGATATGGAGGATAATTCCGAAACAGAATGGGAAGTATATCTTCCAAAATGGAAATGGACTCGCTGAAGAATTCGACATAAGAGCAGTTTTCCCTGTTAATAAAAAGGTTACAATAAGCTTACGTGGTCTAAGCATAGGAATGAATGATAAGCACAAGGGGTTTGTAGATGCATCAGACGGGCCTGAGAAAGAATTTGAGCTCCTTCGAATTACTGAAGGAAATTGCACGGGGTATGGCCTGAGGTCAATATATACAGGGCGATTTCTCACAGCGCACGATCAGCGTGGACTGATTGGTGAACCACATCTCAACAAATACGAAATTTGGGAGATATATCACCAAGCAGATGATACGTTCATCATTTGGAATCGTTGTTACCAAAGATATTTGAGTTTGTCATCGCAAGAAGGGATAGGTTGGAGTGAGACAACAGGACTCAATGAAAAATTCTTTATTAAAGAAAAATACGAGAGTAAAGAGCCAAAGCCAAAACTATAATATGATTTTGAATTCAAATAAGTGAAAAACTAGAATAATATTCACATTGGAAAAACAATATAGAAAGTTGTTTATCGTGATTTGCTTTGTTAAGTACCCGTTCTCACTTTGGCTAGAGTTAGGGTATTAGTACATAATGTGTTTTCTTTTAAAATATTTGTTTTCTTCAATTGTTTGTAATAAAACAATTACAACGAGGTTGAATACGATCATATAGAAAGGAAATTCGGTAATGACCATTTTGACCTTCATTATCAATTTCAATCGAATTTAATTTGAGCAAAGCGATTTACATGCTCCGTCGGCATTGACCCTTTCATTCTTTATAGTTTTTTTCTCCTTCCTAATTCACGAAAAAAGTAACCTAATAAGCCAAGATTCTTTTGTATATAGTATCGAGCTGATTTCTTTTCACAACACACTCAAAATAAAATGACGAAAAGACCAAATTTGTAATGAATAATACCAATATCTATCTCAAAGGCGCGCTTCATCTTACAGAAGGTAAGAAAAAAGCAACTTCGAAACACAAACATACTCAAAAAAATTCATATAGTTACAAGTCAAGCATAAAACTTGCAGAAAAGCACAGATATCCAATTCAAATCTCAAAAAAGCACTGGTTCTCTACGGAGCAGCATCTTTTTATTAAAAAAGTAGTCTTCTTCCATCTTCGACTCATATTGGTATTCTATAATTTTCATATCCACATAATACAATCCCAAATAAGCCTGATTCGTGAAAACAGCAATAATTCCAGAGATAGTGCACATGGAAATCAGTATCTGCGCGTATGGAGTCCCAGAAGCGAATGAAGAAGCGACATCGCAGCAGAAACCTATTTAATTCCAAATTTACGCTCAAAGAAAAACATTTTTGTATTACTGATAGCGATTGTGATGCTAGTGAGAGCAAAAATCATTCGCTTGAATTTAAATAAAAACGAGTCAATAATGCGCTGCTTCAAGGCTCTGTCCTTCGTTAATGTGCTTAGGAGATAGAGATTTATCGTATTATAAGCCAGCATCGTCGTTAAGTGAATCTTTAAAAATGCCTCTTCATTTACTAATGATTATCGGAAATAAAAAACGGTTAAGCTCGCGTTAAATGAAATTGATTAATTACCCTGGATCTGCGTCGTAGTGAGCTGGACGCCAAAAGCGGTATACACATAATAGCTTATTATACTGACGATTCCAATGGGGTAGCTCAAGTTCAGCAGGCCCATGTTATTCGCGTATTCTGGGACTGAAAATCTCTTTTTCATGTAAGAATAGAGCACACCCATCGTACCTATGCATGAGACGGTTAGGAGTAGGTTTCCTACCTAAAACATTATGAAGCAACGGAAATTAGTGCGATTGGTCTTACCACATAAGCCCATTGAAGAGCTGAAGGGATTCCAACAGTCCTCAGCTTTAGGCAGCCTGCGCTTGCCTTAAGCCCGCAAGAAAGCATGACTGGGAGCACATTGGTTATGGTAAATAACAGAAGACTGATGATTGGAAGGAGCTTCCGAGCTGGAAGGTCGTAATTTTGAACTGAGAGCACTTGCGGAACAGCATATGACAGGAGGCTGGAGGTTTCAGGGTCTCGCTGACTCACGGATTCGTGGTAGATATCGATGGAATCGTCTTGAGTTGGGTTGAATATAAGTTCTTCATCTCGCGGTTTTTCTTGAATAAAGGGAATCGTCTCAGCAGATTTCTTTGATGATTTCACAGAGTGTGGAATTCCGTAGCGGTTTCTAAAAGGCATCATGAGGTGCTACAGCGAAGATGAGAGAAAGCTTACTTGATGAGCATGGAATAGCTTTTGTTTTTGTTTTTTGTACTTTATTTTAATCTCTATTCGTTTTTCTATAAAAACTCTTTTTCTGCTCAATCAAAGGAGGCTTGATCAAAAACTGAAAACACTGAAAAATGCAAAATGCGAAATGATGAATGCATATCGCTTGCCTGCCTCTAACCTATAAATTTCAAGATTTTATTAATGATAACAGCAAGTTAGCCGGGAATTAATGAATGATTATTTTCTTACAAGCTTTGGTGGAGGAGATGGCTAGAGGAACTCATTTGCAAAATAGACAGCCAGGATAGCTGGGTTGATTCAATCCTATGCATGAGCATTCTAACGTCTAATTTGAGATATTGTTCAAAATTTTGATTGAACCTACGTTTCATCCGTTTCTTATGATTGAATTTAATAAAAAGAACAAGAAACGATCAAAATTTTATTGTTAGGAAATTTGGGAAAAAACTTCAGTTAGAAACTGCGAAAGGAGAGAAATACTGTCTAGGTCATTATTTCGTGTCTGCTGTAGTTAACAATTCAACAAGGTGAGAATGGGTTTGATTCCATATAGAGATCTATATTTCGTTGTAGTTTTTGATACAGATCGACAGAGGAAAAGAAAAACCAGAATAATATATTAGACATTTAGCAGATCCCGACTGAAATCTCTAAGTTTAAATATGCTCAAATTTGTCTGTCACGAAAACACGTTTTCTGAGATAATTTGTCTAAATTTTCCACATTATTCAGATAGAGTTGAGTTTATAACAACAAAGAATTATTCATACCCAATGTGGAGGTGAGTTTTTCTACACAATTATGATAGTCAGCCTTGGATCAAGTTGTTCCTGTAAAACAAAATTTAATGCTGTGAATAACTTTGGTTTAGTCATTACACCAAAAAAAAAAATTTAAGGATAGAAACAGACAAACCGTCGTCTTCAAATCCAATTAGATATGGACATTGAGACAAAAGAATTCGCTTGAAAAAATGAAAAGACGTATGAAAGTTTAACAATTGCAGAGTGTCAACCATACATTACTGCGCTTTCTCTCCCCAGTCGCCACGACGATTTGCTACCATGAAATACAATACTTCTGAATCAAAAACATAACATTATTGATCCTCTAACAATGTTGCTTTCAGGTAATTTCCGCTCATCATTGAAAATGAAGGAGATCAGTTCCGTTGTTTTGCTATTTGGAAAAATTTCAATGCTCTTTTCAAATTTCGAATAGCCTTCTCTGATAAAAGTACCTATCTGCATCAGATAATCGTAATAGTAAGTCATCATTTTATAGAGGTCTTATTTTACTTTTTTGGATCGTACGTAGAGTACAAAAAATTTTAATTGATTAAGTGAAAATCATCATTATCAACCTTAACACTAAAACAACATGGAAAGCTACGTGAAACCCAAAATTGATGACGATTTCAGAAGTTGCAAAGATAGGAAAACTCAGAAACAGAAAGAGAAATTGCAGAAATACCAGGCAAATCGGGAGTTTTACGACGAAGAAGACTATGAAATTAAGCCAAAGTCTCAGGACGCACCTACAAAGACAAGCACTTTAACAAAAACAGATTCACCAACTAAAACCACCGCCCAGCCAAAGATAGACTTCCCTTCAAAGACAGAATCTGGCTCAAACCTGACTGCCTTTGAAGCGCAAGGCAAAAAACAAATGGCTGCGGATTTCCCAGAATTAGACGACAAAGAAACCCACATTGATCAGCTGAAATACGGGAGTAGTAAGCGCGGTGGCATGATGCAAGAATACAGCGATATGATGATCACCTTCCACCAGATGATTGAAGACGCTTTGAAGAATAGAGAAGTGCGGGAAGACCAAGTCGATGATATTCTTAAGATCTGCGAGGAAGGACTCTGCCAATCCGTTATGGGCAACGACCTAGAAGACCGGTATACTCAAAATATATAAGTTATCTGAAAAATACCTATAGGATGCTTGATTTTCCTGACGATGATGAAGGAGAAGAGGCTTTTGAGACCACTGACCTCGAAGTGGACGAACTGACTAGAGACACTCAGCAGTTTATCCTCGATCGGATCCAAAGGGAGCAAAAAGCCATGAAATTTGATAATTCAGACAAAATGTTCCCGTCGCTTGAATCAACTAACACTAAAACCACCAAAGCGGCATACACTAAACAAGTGACTGACTTATCCGATGAAAAGAAAAACGCTGCACCGTCAATCGTCTATAAAAACCCAGAAAATACGAACCAATGGCAGAACGACAGTGCGAAAAACCTGCTGTTTCAGGTGAGTAAGAGAGGCTCAGCGAAAGAAGTCACAAAGCTAGCGAAATCTTTCCCTGATCTGGAGCTCGGGTTCATCAAAATGGTGTATTTGCTGTTTAATGAGGATTTTGAAACAACGAAGGAGTACCTCCGTGATAGATTCAAAGACAGCTACCAGCATATCGGCACGGATTTGAAGCAAGGGAAAAAGAGTTCTTTTAAGGCGAAGGCGTTTAGAAGTTCTAAAGCAAACATTTCGCAACTGAATTATGGTGTAGAGGTCGAGCAGCTGTTAAAGGAAATGAGTTTTAATGAAATCAGAACTCAAATTGCGCATCATAGACGGGTTAGAGCTATTTTGGATCGCAGCGCGAATCAAGCCCGATCGAGTAAGACTCGCACCGGTGCGTCGGAGTTGGAAAGCTTCTCTCGAGATGAGACAAACAGAATTAAACTGTTAACTAAGGCATCAAAAGTCTATATCTTGAAGAAATATAGAGAAAACAATAACCTTTATGGAATGGATTTGCACGGGTTGTTCTGGGATGAAGCGAAGGACATTGTCAACGAGCAGATTGCTTATATTAAGTCAAATGTGCCGAAGGATAGAGACGCGTTCCGCTTCAATGAGAAGACGATTGATGGTCATCCTCACCTGAAATATGAGATAATAACAGGAAAAGGTCTGAACAGTAGAGAGGGATATTCTGTCCTGTTTAAAAACCTATGTGAGGAGTTTGAGAGAGCGAACTATCATTATACTCCATTGAAATCAGAAGGTAGAATCTACATATATCTTCCTTTATGACCTGGCAGCATTTATGATTTAGTAACATGACAAAGAATTTTCGGGGTTTTATGAGTGCTCGAACATGATTTTAAAATTTTGAATAAAGCGAAAATATTCTAAACCGGTTGAATAATACACACATTTTCACATAGTCGTAATCTGAGCAGATCGTTTAGGAGGAAATATAGGTAATCAAAAAAAATTTGGATTTAGGTTTTAGGGTTACATTACGATAATAGTAGTTGTTTTCAGTCGACAGTACTACTGAGAACCCTGGTTCTTTGAGAGTAGATTCCTGTATTGCGTTGTTGAATTTCCATTGCAGATCATTTTTACAATATAAATTATATATAACCGACAAGAGGGTGTATTGATCGAAGTACGATTGATGTCTGCAAAACTAACCAGAGCCAATAGCGAGGAGAAATCATTGCTATCTACCACAAGGGGCTCTCTTCACCTCAGCTCCTTGAAATATCCAGAGTCTATTCAGAACTCTGTGGTCAATACCCAGCGCAACCACCACGATGACACTTCCTCATTCAGGATTATGAACGATTCCAGGCAGCCTATCACAACCTCACGTGTTTTCACTCCAGAACCAACAGCTAGGTCCTCCACCAACCCACGTAGAAGGCCGAGGCTGAACTCATCCAACCTAGACAGCGGAAATTCAGAACACACAGCTCCAAATAACCCTCTACGCTTGTCCCGGGGCAATAGCCGAGTGTCTGACTCACCTCATGCCAAAGCAGCGAAAAAGAAAACTTCTGCAAAGGATCCAGCTGAGCAGCTCCGTGAACGCGAGAAAAACCTTGACGAAATGATCGAAAAATTCAATATCGACCCAGATAAAATACATCTGCCTGGCCTATCAATCGATGAAAAGGAGAACTTGCTCACGAAGCTTTTGCATAGGCAGCTTAACGATCAATTCGCCCATCATCTACAGCACCAGCAGCGACGAGAAGAGGAACGAGAAGTTTATTTGAAAGAATTTCAGAGAACAAGCAGCGAAAGAGACATGCTTTTTAAAAAGCTTCATCTCGATATAAAACACAAAGCGCTTCAGACCAAAATTTTAGAAAAAGTCGTTGACAGCGAGTATCTAAAAGAGCATAAAGAGGCGCGTTTAGCGAGAATTAAAAAGAGAGAGGCGAAATTAAACATTGAGGAGCATAAATTACAGCATGAGGAAAACCAATTCAAGGAAATGAAGTTGAAGGTGATGAACCTCGATAAAGCCGTTAGTTTCTATGATCTCAGAGACAAAGAGAGATTCGATGTGTGGTGCGATGACACTGTAACTGACAAAATCCTGGAAAAAGTCTCTAAACTAGCAGAAACACATGCGATTGACTTCGCAGAACCTCCAAAACGCAATCCTGTATCCTCGCTTGCCAAGAAGCTTCAAGGGAAAGCTCGATCGGATGTCTCAACCGAAGGGACTGGGGTGTTGGGCAGCGTTTACCGAGACCCTGAACAAGCAATGTGGGACCGCTACCTCCAAGAGAATTTCCCTATATTGCAGAAGGATGAGAAAACCGGCGCGTTGAGGCATGTATGCTACCACCCTAAAGAGTTTGGTGAAGGTTATCAAAGATATATCCAAAGAAACATAGAGAAAATGAAGCACCAGAAGGAAAGAGCGGCATCGGCGCAAACGCATATGAAGAAGGCTGTGAATAAATTGATCACTACGAATATTTTGAAAAGACTCATGTCCAACCCCGGCTCAGAGAAAAAACAGAGGCGAAGGCATAAAACCGCAATTACCCTGCGCAAGGAGCAAGAGCCAGAAGTGCTGAAAGAAGTCAACTCGATCAACCGCCAAATGAACCATACTTATCGGCCCGTGTATAACTTAGTCGAATGGAACAGCATGCATGAGCAAGTGTTTCTGGAAAACAGAAGGAGCAGTCTGGAGAGTATGCCGATCGGCAGTTTCGGCGCAGCGAACGCGATAACAACCGCTGGGTTTTACAGCAATAACGAGGTTGTGCGAGCTGAGCGAGAGAGGATCAATAACAAAGCGCTTGAATCGAAGAAGTCGTTTTATTTCCTGAACAGCAACCCATTCAATAGTAAAAAGATACAACAGGAACTGGATACGATCCGGAATGAAGAACTAGAGAAAATAGAGTTTGAAGTCGCCAATAAAATCATCGAGAAATATAAAAACGACCAGGACGTAGTGTTCAAGGAACGAAGAAAGTACCTTGAATCGCTGAGGAAGTCCAGGCTGACACAGAATAAGGAAAAAGCACACAGTGAGGAGAGACAAGCGAAATTAGAGGAGGCGAGGAAAGAACATAAAATGTTCTCGTCGCAAATAAGAGCTCTCTTGCAGCGCCGTGTTGAAGGACAAATAACTAAAGCGGATGATAAATTCGCGAATTCTCATGTGATCGCAGACTGTCGAGACTCATATTCGAAGTTAAGCAATCTGAGAAAAATCGTCAGTATGACGGCGCTTAAAATGAGGATTAACGAAGTGAACTCGAAACCATATAACCCTGACGAATATCGACCGGTAACAGTTGCGAAAAGCACGAATAGACTCGATAGGTACCAGCCGAAGTATCAAGGGAAGCTGAGAAGGTCATATTCAGGAGGTCCAAGAGCGAGGATTGGGTCTGAGGTAAACCGATTCAAGCATGCTGATGATGAACAGAGAGATATGGCTGCAGCGAAAATACAGGCTATAGTGAGAGGTATGATAGCTAGGAAGAGATATATGGAGTACAAGGATTTGAAAGCGTGGTTGGAGAAAAGGTTTTGCCAGCCTCGCGCAGAGCCATCGGAACCGAATAAAGTTGAGCCGAAGGATGAGGAGGAGATCATAGAGAAATCAGTCGAGAGATTCGGACGTCTGGCGAAAAGACCGTCGCTGATTATTAATACGATCAATTTGGTTAAGCGAGGGTCAGATAATTCGTATCTACTGAACTCTCCGACAAAATCTCCCTCCAAGGACAAACCGAAGAGCCTATTCAGCAATGATTCATCGCCGTTAAAAAGCTCTACTATTCTGAAAGACTCACCTGCCTTGAAAGATTCACCTGGCTTAAAAGACGCAAACCGTCCACAGGTTATTATCGTGAAATCACAGTTCGCGCAACCCCACCAAAGAACAGATTCTGATGACAGCAACAGCCCGTAGGTTGCTTATAATTTTTCATTTTTTTAAATAACTTTTCGTGTAAGTTTGAGTATGCCGGACATATTCTTTTAAATATAATCATGAGAGTCAGTAGTAACTAATTTTTCGGTTAATAAATCACACTATCTCAACTCTTTTTTATTTAATTGGGATGTTTTTAAAGCTTTTTAACTATCGATGATAAAAATTGGCTAGAAATTCAAAGGTTTCATTTTGATTTTCATAAGACAATTGGATTAGCTTTTAAATTGAATACTCATTCTCAGGCAGCAACGCTAACTCCGACAAAGCATTTATACAGGGAGAAATCAAACCCTTTTAAAGTTGAGAGCGAAGTTGTTGCTTTGCGCTCTCAAGCAATGTCTTGACTTCAGGGGCGGTGTCAGCTTTACCAATATGCTCATCAACTAATAAAACCAATCAAAAACCCGTCTAGCAAATTAAAACTTACTGAGTTTTAACAGATCGACTCCAATCTTCTTCACCTCTTCACACTCCTTAATCTTGCCTTCAAGCTTCTTGAACGCCTTTAATACAAGAAGTGGCTTGCCTATTTCCCCACAGATCAGCATTAGAAGTCAACAAAAAATGAATTGGCTGTACCTTTCTTTAAATAGAGATGGCAAATGGACTTAAACAGTGGTGTTCTGATCTTCTCGGACTCAATATTGAGGGTAATGGAGGTTTTCGCGAAGTTGGATGCTTCCTGGTAAGGGTCTTTCATCTCAGCAAGGAACTTATCGCCCCAGTAATCGATTTTCGTTTTATGAGGCTCAGTCTCTGCTCGAGTTTTCTCCTTAAGCTCTTTTTCTTTCTTCAATTTCTTTCTTGCGTCCTTGTCCATCTCCTCGATGTTCTTCTTCTCTTCCTCTTCGGTTTGCTTAATCTTTGGTAACTCGTCAGCATATTGCATCAGACCGTTAATCATAAGATATGCGGCCTTTGCGTAAAGATTGTTCTGGTAAACGTTGTCTTGTTGTCTGAGCATTCCGATGTATGCCTTGAGCTGATACTTTCTCATGCAGTAAGTATGAAAATCGAACTGAAGGGAGGTGTCAGTAAGCGGGGGTTTCCACAAGAGAAATTACCTGATCATCGTACATGTCCTGGAAGTGCTTTTCGATGAACTTGAATTGCTTCAAGCCAGGTCCCCATTCTTTCTTGCGTAAGTAGTAGAGACCTTTTTCGATCTCATACCAAGAGACTTGGAGATCAACGATGTTTTCATCGTTGGTTTCTCTCAAGAAGGTCTTAAACATGGCCTCAGCCTTATCAATCTCGTCATTGCGAATGAGGTATTTGACGGCTTTATTGTTTAAATAACGATCAGCGAGATCCAATGTTCTTGCCTAGAAAAACGCATTAGTTTGCCTGGAATTATGGGAATTTGGAAACCTTATCAGCACATTCAGCAGCTCCTTTAATATCACCTTGGTGCTTCAAAATCTTTGCCTTGATGAGGTAGAGCTCAATAAGAGTTGGGGTGTGCTTGAGGGCCTAAAACACATTAGCTAAGCCTCCAAATAGAGCAGTCGCGTATACCTTTTCAATGTATTCCATGGCTGTGTCGTATTTCTTCATGTGGTCATACAACTGAGCAAGGACCATATAGCACCAGAGAAGTGGGCAAGGAGATTGCACCTCGGTTTCTCCATTGAAAGTGCCTTTCTCAGCCAATGATTTCTCATGAGCCAAGAGGAGTTGCTCGAAAGCGGTTTGTCTCTCTTTGGTATTAAGAATTCCTTTAATTTCAGAAAAGATTGCTGGAAGGCCCTTGATGAAATAAGGGCGAATATATGTGTCGATTCTCTTAACGAAATCCTCGTTGCTGACGTAGATGAGTCTTGTGCGTCTGATATTAGAGGAATTTGGATATTCCTTCTCGAGCTGATCGAAAAACTCAACCATCTTTTGGTTACCACCTTCCTTTGAAGGATCGATCTCTTGAATCTGTCTAAGGAGGTCATAGTACAACGAATTTTCATTATTTGAAGCAAGCAATTGCCTTGAAAGGTTCAAATTAGCCTCAGATTTCGTTGGTAGACGCTTACTTGGCGTATTCGGTGGCTTTTTCCTTATTATTGAGGGCGATGTAAGCCTTGCAGTAGTACTCCTTCACCAATAATTTGTCAGTGATAGTTCTAAGAGAACGGGTTTATCTCCTTGAATTTAGAATGATTTTCTTTACTTCACGTTCTTGTCAAGGAATTCAACGAGCTTCTGCCAGTCCTTTGCTTCGAAGTACAGCATTGCTTCATAAACAGCGAGCTAATTGCGATAATCAGAAAAGACTTCTAAAACAGAAGTACTTCGCTCTTCTCATAAGGCTTGAGGTCTTCGGAAACAATCTTGTTATGTGAACTAAGCACTCTAAGCGCTTCCTGGATATCTCCGTTCTAAATACACCAGCTTAGTCAAATTGACAATGAATTAAATTATTACCAAGTGGTGAGCAACAGCGAAGGTCAACCAGTTGATTGGCAAATTAGTTTTATTCAGGAGAAGTTTTCTGCGGGTTTCAACAAAACCGGTTACATCTCGGATCTGAACTTGGAGCAAAGCCTGGTCTCTGAGGATATTGAGGTTGTCAGGATCCAAATGCAGAGCTTGGGTATAGCATTTGATGGCTTCAGGATAATTCTTTAAATTTCTCTGGATGACACCATACACATGCCAACAGATCTGGCTCTTGAAAGCTTTGCCGAGCGCCTATGAAATATGAATGGAGATAGTCTCTTTGTGGCTCTATTACTGCTTTCGCGATTTTAGGACCATCGTCTTTGTCTCCGAGCAAGAACTTGAACAATCCATAAAGACATTTGGTTTCTGTTGCGTGAGAGAGATAGTGTGAGGTGACTTTTGTGATGGAAAGGTGAAAATGAACCTGCGTGGTCAGGATAGCTTTCGAGCATCTTCTCAGCGAGTTTGATACCTCTCTTATATTGCTTGGTCTCATAATGTTTCTATAAAGAGGTTCAGCGCTGAGTGTTCTGTATGGTAGGAGTGGTTACCAAGAGCTGTCTGAAGTTCTTAGCCTCTTTGGATGGAAGATTTCCGATTGCTTCTTGCATTTCTATTTATGTATTTGAAATAAAATATAGATATGGATTCAATTCTAATTCCCGAATAAGAATTTCAAAAAAGGACCGATTAAATGGAATCTTGGGATCTCTCAGGAAAATGCTACTGAATTATATTTTCGTTCATAATTCTTAGGTAATATGCTTGTATTACACTAGTTTGAGAAGAACTATACTTGTTCAATGCAGTCTAGCTGATAAGCAGTTGGCATCGGGGGCAAAGGATAGAAATTTATGAGCTAATAATGTGGATAATTCGATATTTCCGTACTCTTACTGGAAGGAAAAATTCGAAAGTGATAGGAAAAATTTTGAAGAAGTTGGTGAAATTTGAACTGAATTTTATGAGAGCTAGAACTGATTTCCCAGCCTCCTTGCATGTAGATTTCAATAAAATTCTTGTTCAGCTCAGCGATATGTTCAACTAGGTAGCAACTAGTGAGAAATGCAATTCATCTCTAACAATAACAGCATGAGAAATTACAAAAAGCTTATTGAAAGACATATTTTCCTAAGTGATACGTCCTTATTGCCATTTTACCGCTTTGTTAAACAGCAAAACGTGTGAATTTTCTTTCCACTTCTATTAATCCTATTAAATGCGAAATTTGAAACGAAACTACAATAATAAGAATGAGTTCAATAGCTTGGCAATCAAATTTACACTACACAAGCGATCGGAACAATATCAAACGAAAAACAGATAAAAATCAATGTGATATCGATTTTCAAATCTTAGAAATTGACAGACTGAGATCGGAACTTGCTAATGGCGTTCAACTGTTTGCAAAGATCCGTGAGCTGGATCGTCGTGAACAACAAATACGCTCCCAAAGGAATAGCGAGTACATTCAGCGTCAGCACCCACACTACCAAGCATAACAAATAAAGGACTTTCAGCGTTGAATAGTACCCCTGCAAGCGACTATTAAAAGCCTTGAATGCCAAAAAAGCAATGATGGACACCAGCACCATACCAATCACAAAGAGTCCGCCAAAAAAATACACAGCTCCAGGCTTGAGTTTCAGACAATTTTCTGTCAAGCATAGCCTTGAGGTGTTCTTGTCCCAGCGGGTGCTTATTACAATGAAGAATCCAGAGCAGAGGACAACGAAATAGAAAAGAAGCATCAGATTGAGGTATTTGAAGTATTTCTTTGAATTGTATGCCTCTTCATATTTCATATAGGTATTTTGCAAGCCATGCTGGGTAACTTTGGTCGCTAAGGTAGTTAGGACGCGAGAAGAGAGCTTGCTGAGGTCTGAATCCGGATTCTCGACTTTGTTTCTCTTTTTTTTATCTGAGTTGAGCGAGTTGGCGACCCTCTGGACGTACTCTGAAAATTTCCGGCTATCGTCGCTGGAAGGGACTGTCGACTGCGTTCGCTCGTAGTCGAAGTATAAGTGATAGCTGTTGTCTCTGCCCTTGGTGTCTGGTTCAAATGATTCGGCACCATTCAGACTCCAATCTTGGTTTTTCATAGCTAGCGCTGTTAAACAAGCTCAGGAGGAATTCTGAAATAATTAAAATTTTTGTAAAAGAATAAACCTGAGAACTTAATGAGGATAGCTGAAAGACAAATGCGAACACTTTTTTTTTTTTGGATGAAGAGAATTGCAATCTGAATAACAATATAATGTTCTGGAATTTTACATGGCATATGTTCTAGATTATGCACAATTAAAGAGTTAACTAGCCTGTACAAATTGAATTGAGTTCAGCCGAATTTTTCGTTGATTTTGAAAAATTTGGAATTAATTCACTAAGTAAATTAAAACTAAAGAATTGATTATTGACTAAATAACTCTTAAGTCTGTATGTTACCAACAAAGCCCTTCAGGTTTTCTATCCCCATTGGTGGGATATTGGAAATGGCGAGCAAGTGATGGAAATCATCTTATTTAATCTCTTATGAATTTTTGAATTATTAACCAAGTCATGATTTGTCAGCTCATTGCAAATATGCAGATTCCTCATCATATAGAATAAAAACGAATGAAAAAAATGAATCAAGAAGAAGAATTATAATTCTTCACTCATTTTAGCTGTTGATATTATTTGCGTATTCTCAGTGCTTTCCAATGATTCCTTAAATACAGTGCCTTCATTCGTAACCAATTCCGATGTTTTTTCCAAAAGCGGTCTTTTCGAATTTAGCCTTGAATCTCGTTTTACATTTACTGAGAACATATCGTCTACATGGATTGAATCTGCTCTATGGTGGTAATTTTCGTCGAAGAAAAAGTTCGAGTTCGACCTTCTTCTCAAGCACGTTGCAAGGAGAGCGCTCAAGCAACGTGTAATCCTCTTGAAACCCAACAGGTGTAGCACCTTGATTGCAATATAGAGGATAAATGCGATATTCAACAAAATAATCACATAACTGATGATTCTGTTGAGAGCGTCTTCCTGGTAACCGTAGACCGCAAGAAAGATCGTCACAATGAAAACGTAGCTTGAAAGAATATCAGTCCTGTACAAATCCATACTTCGGTATGGCTTGAAAGTGTTGACGAGTATCACAAAGCCTATCAAGATCAGGAAGAGCGTGAGCCCTAGTGTTTTCAGAGGCAGAAACGAGAATTGAGCGAAGCCAATGAGTATCAGTTTTTGTCCGAATTGAACAAGATTCCAATAGAAGCACTTAGATCTGTAAATCGCATATAATGTTCCGAATTTCTCCGAGAATCCTTTCGTCTTCATATTTTTTCGATTCAATACCAAGATAAGTAGTATGCACAGTGGGTGAATGGCTCCCCAGGCAACTAACAGAGGGATTACAAGCGATTTTCTGTACTGATAGTAGATATCTGTATAGCAAGTGACATATGGAGCATCTCTCATATAATGAGGGACTTGAGATTGGTCAGGCGCGAGAGGATCAGAGGATTTGCAAACGAAATATGATGACAGTGTAAACAGCATCGATGGCTGCTCGATCAGGATCATACACTGAGTTGCTACTACCGCAAAAGTTTTGTAGCGGTAAGAAGAGTAAATGAATTTTTTAGCAAAGCCGAAGGAGATTATGAGGAACCATTTCACGAACGGAAGGAATCCCAATATTACCAGTTTGGAATAAAAGAGATTGTCAATTGAGAATCCTAGTTGCATAAAGACGCAATCTGATGAAAATAGAATTGTCTCACTGGGACTGAAAATGTGTGCCAGTCCTGTGAGGAATCCTGAGACAAGGAGAGGGTATCCTTTTAATATCGTCAATATCTGGAGGTAATACATCATTATTGTCATGTAGCCTCCTCGGGAGACTCTAGCAACAGATTTCTTGCTGTATTTGTTATCGACGATCAGGAATTTGTTAATTCTTCTGAAATACCAGATATACCCAATCTCGATAATAAAAATGGCTAGTTGAATCGAAATCAGAATAGTCAGCCCTTGTAGCAGCGAAGGACACTTGCCACAATCGCCGTTTGAAGCTGCATAGCCTTTCTCAAGATCACATGCGAGACAATACGGTCCTTTGTATCCCAGAGCGCAGATCCCATCGCCATAAAGCTCTTGATTACATACTTTTGTGTTGTTGCAGGGATATATGTTCGTTGACATGTTGCTTGGTTTCCAGTAGTCTTCATGCGCGATTATCTTCGCTTCACCAGGACAAGTCGCGAATTGAGGGCAACTGTGGCAACATTTATCTGAGATGTTTAGCGAGTATGAGCCTTTCCCACAGGGAACACATATCTGCTGTCTTGTGTCATTGATTTCTCCGACTTGGCATGGCCGAATCGACGTCATCAATACGAAGTTGAACGGAGCTGCGCCTGGACTTGTGACGTTGAAAGTTAAGTTCACATCTTGATTAGCAAGTCCTCTGATAGTGGCGTCGTTGCCGTTGATGATGCAATGACCAATGCTGCAATTAGAATCAAAATAAATCTGAGATTGATTCGTGATTTGGAGTGTCATTTTAGCAACAGAACTCGGCCGTATATTGCGCTTGATATCAAGCGATTGCCCGTAAAAATCAATAAACCCGACGTGGAGATAGAATCCATGGAAGTGGTCAGCACGAATTTGTTCGCTGAGTTTGCAAGGTGATTGGTAGCAATGATTAAGTTCCTTTGTGAAATTGTAAACCCCAAATGTTGAAGAGTAGGGAAGTGTCGAAAGCTCATTTCCAGAGTCTGCTGAGTTTCCAATGAATTCATTGCCCCAAGACAAACTCATCAAAGCTTCAAACAATTGAGAGTCTGTAGGAATCACGTCATGAAATTCAATAAACATCGCTCCGCCCCCTCCAATACCTTCAGAATCCTCATTCGTTGCTGAATTATTAAAAAATTTATTGTTCTGAATAGCAAGCGATCGATTTTGAGTCGAGGGATCCTCCATTACAATATCAATGTACACCGCTCCACCATATACCGTTGAAACAACTCGAGACTTCACACTGTTCTGTAAGAAGAGCGAGTCGGTGATGCGTACATGCGTGAAAGCCGAAAGGTAGATGGCACCGCCTTTCTCAGAGGCGGTGTTGTTGATGAAACTCGAATTGTTGATTTCGAATGACCCTCCTGTTTGCGCGAGAGCTCCGCCTAGGCTGGTAGCAGTATTCTCTACAAATGTGCAGTTTTCAATCGTAGTTTTTAATCTTCCAAACATTGCTGAAGAGGTGAAGGGCAACGTTACCACCGAAAGGACTGCCCCGGAAGCGGCGTAGTTTTTAATAAAGGAAGAACTATTCAAAATCACCTTGGCAGAATCGGAATTCACGCAAATTGCACTATGAAACGCGAGCGTATTTGGTCCCAAAGAAAAGGAATTATTCATCAAGATTGAATCATTCAACGCAAAATAGGTTTGCGAACTGGCTATATCGATGAGACAGCCCGTTTGATTAAAATTGTTGTGTGAGAAATTTGAAGATTTTATAGTCACAGAGCCTCCTACGGCGATTGTTATGAGACTATATTGCGACCTGAAATTCTTAATATCAATTGTGTCCAGTACCGCGTTCATTGAGTTTCCGATATTGATGAGAGTCGTCTTAGTTGCATGATAATCCAGATCTCTGTTAAGAGGGATAAACGTCAGGTTCTTCATGAGGATTTTGAATATTGACACAACATCTATCATCGATTTAATCAAAGTGGCGTTGTTTCTCACTGTAATAGTAGAATCGGTTATTTGCAATGGATCTTGAAGCGGAGCTCCTCGAGGGTAAGTATTTCGGATGTAAATTGCTCCTCCAATGTGATCGGCATTGGCATAATTAGGAAAATAGCAAAAATAGGTGTTGGCACTCAGGACAAGATTTGTAATATAGACCTGCTCGATGTAGATTGACCCACCTGAGTTTGCCAAGTTATTCGCGAAAGTATTCCCAATTATCGAGCCTCCCAGCTTGTAATTCCCGAGATTTTGGATGAAAATAGCACCTCCTTGGATAGCAACATTGTCTGAAAAAGTATTGTTGGTGATATCGATTTGTATCGGAGTGTCTTGAGAACCGAGAGCTCCAAGCGTGAGACATCCTCCGCTCATTGCACTATTGTTATTGAAAAAAGAGTTTTGGATGAGTAAATTTTGTGTGGCGATATAGATTGAAGTCATAGGACTTCCGAATCTACCTTGTCTCTGGAAAGTTATATCAGTGAGTCGAACTGTATTTGAGAGCAAAACCAAGAAATAAGTGGCAGTTCCACCAGTGTTGTTGAGAAAGGTTGAATTTTTGATTGTGATGGCTGACTCTACAGTTAGCATATAAATGAGAGCGTTTTTGGATCCATGGACTGAAGGATTCACACCTCTAGTAATCAAGCGGTTTTCCATGACCCAATTTCTTTCGAAATCTACATTCGCAGTGACATTGAGCTGCGCAGTGATGACGATCAACCCAATTTGGAAGAAACCTTCATAATAAAGCATGATGTATTCAAACCTGTTTCCAGCAAAAACTACATGCGTTGCGTTCTCTCTAAAATTCAAATAGATGAGAGGAGCTAGCTCCAAGCTGCAGCCCGACACGAAATTTTCAAGGAGATGAACGGACATAGGACTGTGGGTATCCAGGTCGAGAAGAGTAACGTTAGAGCTATTTGTCAAGTTGTTCCTTTCGTTGAGAAGTATAGTGGAATTGTCTATTCCCTCGTTAATTTTGAGGAACGAGAGACTTAGCTGGGTTTTCTCGAGAGTATTGCTTGCCGCATAAAGAATTGACGTGACTTGCAGCTCGAACAGATATATAACCTCGTTATAGCGAGAGGCATGACTGCCGGATAGATTCGAAAACTGGTTCTCTGAAATGTCTATCAAGGTGTTCGGCGCCACGCTTGAGATCTGGAGCAGCGAATCAATCTTAAA
>ENA-UOUE01000297-UOUE01000297.1-compost-metagenome-genome-assembly--contig:-NODE-297-length-41635-cov-9.505149_pt1 | contig 41635 bp, 22 predicted proteins | sample MGYA00238146_ERZ747223 | MGnify/ENA primary metagenome ERZ747223 (study PRJEB28781, sample SAMN06268865) | compost metagenome | isolation source: single cell | place: USA: California, Emeryville, Joint...
CGATGGAGTCCTTGTGGGAATTACATTGCCTGCAAGTCACTTAATGGTTCAATATTCCTTATGGATTTCAGAACGAGGGTTATTTCATGCATTGGAAACTCTTATCGAGGTACCATATTTGCTAACAATGTTGAAATTGATTATTATTTACAAATCAGAGGTTGACTCTATTGCATTCCTTTCGTAATACTTTAAATTATTGAGAAAGGACGAAACCAAAATGAGACTACATGTATTTTCCCACTTTGACTAACCGGAAAATCTGAAACTTTTTTTTCTTCTCAGAAAGTATTTGGAAAGACGATCGACTAATTTTCTTAATGAAACTTAACTTATCTCAAAGCAGTTTTAGGAGCAAAAAACCTGTTGAACGATAAGAATCGTAAGGCGAACATGAAGATGAACTTTTGGAGGCGACTGAGCCTGATATCCCGGGCTTCGAAGATAAATAGCAACATACCCTCTTTGAGTTTTACTTACAGAACACCTCTAAATTTTACGGATGAAGAGCTTTGGTCTTTGGCGTTTCATCTTGTAACAAAGATTTTTTCAATTTTTCTCCTTAAAAGTCTAATCTTTTACTCACAAAGATGACCATGGCGGAAAATCATGGTGCCTCTACGGTAATACAAATTTCAAGAACAACTGAATTAAACAACTTCAGTAAGAAGAGATGATACTCTCATATTGATTATACAATAGTTTCTTGAACTTAGCCTGCTGAAAGAATTTGATATGCTGTATTTTGTGAAGCGGCTGATTATGGTCAGCGTTTTTCTACTATATTTTCTCAAAGCGAAGTTGCTTGTGTTTTAGCTCTGAATGATATAAATAGATCAAATTTTCGAGTAACAGCTCTCACATCCGCAAGCTCGGCAAGTTTCTTAGCTAACCACCGGTCATTTAGATCTCCTACAAAAGGAATAATCTGGAGACTGTTTTGAGGTTGCTGCTCAATGTTATGCGACAGATCCTATGATGAGAAATAATGATAATTGGGATGTCTTTTCACCCAGAGTTATTTCAATTAGGATCATATATTGAGGATCACAGTCAACTACGTTAATATCCTTTGTCAGACTTGAATTGGGGCTTTGAAAGCAATGTAGATGAATGGGATTAAACCAGACTGTGTAATAACGACCTCAATTATAACAAAAAAAAGAGAGGGAATGAGGAGATGATTAAATTAAATGATAAGTAGAAAAGGTGTTTTAGGTTGGATAAAGACTTCAAATGCATGAAGCATGTACAACTACAAGCAATTACTCTGGAATTCTTATCTCTCGAGGTTTCTAATAACAGACTTAAAATATCCCAAATATACCAAAGTTTTTTTTTTTTTCGCTCTTTCCAGAATATTGTGTTATTCTCCCAAAAAGCACGCAGAAGCCGCGGGATCTGGAACAGAACATATCTTATTCAAATTCAACAGAGTATAATTTACTTCCATCTGACGTAGATCCAACAAACAGCGTCTTCTCTGACTTGAAGTCAATTATTTTTACCTTACCTTCTGCACCAGCAGATACTAATAAACTTCCATCCTTATTCCATCTCACAGTCCTCACATAATCTTATCAATATTAGAGATGGTTCTTCTTGTTGTAAAAGCCTACCTATATGCAGATTTTTGACACTTTTAGCGACTTCATTAGTTCTCTTATCGAAAATATGCACATCTCCATATCCAGCGCAGGCAAGCAGATTTCCATCTGACTGCCAATCTATCCAAAGCGACCCTATCATCGTGATCAATCAGATGAGAATTCAGCCTGTTTTGTTTTATTTTTACATCCATATTTTTCGGCGTAAACGAATTCTTGAAACAGAAAAGCTTTCTTTTCTACATCAAGAAAATTCATCCTTGCGAAGTCATATTTAAAAGCAATGATCGGACTTTCCTTCACTGGATTCCATTTGCATCTGTTGTATTGTCCTAGCCCATGTTTAACTTCTCTGAATTTTCAAAGTATATTACCGTTATGCAGACCGGCTTCTTTGGCTCTTAAATCGATTTCAAGCCTTCCCGTCCCGACGGCTGACACTAAGCATTTCCCTCTTGCATCAATAAAAACTATTTTTGTTCCTAAAGGATTAAAATCCAAGCTACAGATTTCTCCTATATTTGATTAAATCACATGGAACATGGAATCTTCAATACTTTCAACTGACGGACACCTTTGTTTCTTTATTAATCGATTCTTTCTATAATCGAATAGATAATAATATGCGATCTGCCTCTCTGAAAGCAAAGCAGCAGCTAGGCCTCTGTTCTGATTGCAAGCTGCTCCTTTGCATATTTCAGTCTTTTTTTGCACAAAAGCTTAAATCAAGAAAATCATGAGCTTATGTGATTACTTTCTTCCCGGAAATACTGATGTGAACTTTTCTCGATCTGATACAGCCGTAGATAGCATAATTTGATGAAAAAACATGGCAAGAGTTGGGAATTGGTTCCAAAAAGGGATAGTCCGCTTCTAATATGGTATAAAAATGTTATGTTGCTGTTACAGTACCCAATATGGAAGCTACGTTCGCATTGTATAAGACTGGTTTCTGCAGGAGATGTTGAGTCGTAGGCTTGGATCAAGTTTGTTTTGTCTGAGCACCAGGCGATTTTAGTTCCATAAGGGCAAACTTAGTTACGAGTCAGTCAGGTCTAATTAAGGATGACATTTTACAGCTTTTCTGTTCTGTTTCGATATCCATTAGTAATGTATTTTCCATTTTGGTTTGAGTTAGTATCTACTCTATTAAAAAAGAAATAACTTATATTAAAAGAATTCTGATCGGATTATGGTCTATAAATAATATGAAGTTGGTCTTCCGTGAGAGAATTCTCATTGTAGCAGATACAATGATGAAAGTGATAAAGGAGACTAATTCTCAAAGCCGAAATTTGAAAAAGAAATTCAAAGAAGAGTGCATTGAAATATTGAGTCAGCACAACTTACAGCTACATATGCCAAACAACGTAGACCTGGGTATTAAACGACAGAGACTCAGAGAACAAACCTTCTCGAGGAGAACTAAGAAATTTCTTTAAATTTTTTAGGTTCTTAGAGTGTGGTCCTTTTTTTGACAAAAAATTAGAACCAATCATTCGCTCTGTCAAATCAGTCACCGCATCCAATGTGGTCGACGCTGTGAGCTGAATCTTTGTTGATGAGATATCAAACGTGGGAAAGCACTAAATTTCTGGTCAAGCTATAATCTAATATCAGATTTATTTGCAGATATATATGATTTCGATTTTAATTCTGTTCGAGAAAGGGTAACTGTTTTGTTATTTATTCTCGTACATGGCAAGCGCTGTGACTCAACCAATACAATCACAAAAAGAAATGTTGCGATTGACGTCGACGTGCATTTGACCGTATCTATTTAGTTTCTAGAAATTTCTCAGCGCAAACCGCAAAATCGAGCTCACTTCGAAGACCCAGAATTGCATAAGGCTTGGTTCGTGGTTGGCGTCTTTCATAATAGATGGCTCAACAATAACAACAATGATTGATACAATAACTCAAAGAAAACTTCAAAGTTTGACTCTTATTAAAGATGGTGCTTAAAATCTAATGAATAGGAATAAAAGCAATGTGCTGAGTTAAAGCTGGAGAGCATCTTGCTTTTGCATTTGAAATACTACACATTTCAATATTTGAATTTTAGTGACAGAAATATCGATTCCGCTTTCTTTCAACAACTGACCATCAAATCTATTTCTTTGGAGCTAAAAAGTGAGGTTTTCATAGGTAGCCTTGACAAAGTAATTTTTCTTGGCAATGCAGGTATTGATTTTGATCCGCATGCTGCCAACTTTAATACATCAAATGTGTACTAAACAAAAAACCAGATCAAAGCGCTGATGTTGCAGTTATAAAATGTGCTCTCGTTAGGAATCATATTATGAGAAACTCAGCAATCAGAGTCAACGCATCACCTCACGAAAGCTACTATTTTCACGATTTCGCAAAAAAAAAAATAAAAATAAAAAAAAGAGAAAATTGAATATGAGATTTTCAAACTAATAGACTAAAGATGGAATAATAATTACAGTTCGAGCATATATATTCGATCTCACACTCGCTTCTTTTGAAAGAAAATGGCTTATAGTCTAAATTATTAACGTCAATGAGTTATTTTCAACGGTAACCTGGCTGAAACAGCTAACAATTAAATCATTTTGAGTTAAAACTAGCTAATACACGAATAAACATCCCAACAATTTATTCAGATATGCCAAAGAGCCTCGCGGTTCTATCGTTGTTTTTGGCGTTGATCTCCGTTAACGCCGTCAACATGAGGTCCTCCTCGACGGATGACGATCCACTGGCCTCCTTAAAAGCCTTGAGTAGCGATTACATTGTAAGAATTAATTCAACAGACATTTCCACACTCGCTCCTGGAGAGTACATGATAGAGTTCCAGGATCCTTGTCCAGGCAACCCCACGTTTGACTACAAGAATCAGCTGTTCTTTGTTTATCTACCAACTAACTATCAAAACAGCACAAACCAAACACTTGGTATTATTGCTTTTATCTCTCACACCAACCAATGGGGCATGTGGAGTCTCTACAAAAGTATTTTCGACGAACGAAATCTTATCTATTTCGTCGCCCAGAATACTGGAAATATGGTAGAGGATGCTGTTAGACAGGCGGCGGCTATGGCTGGTATCACATATTTCAATAGCGCGTTAACCCTCGATCCTACAAGAATTTACGCTGCGGGGTTATCTGGCGGTGGTCGTATCGCTTGCCAGATGGCCTGGGATAATGGTACTTTGATCAGCGGAGCTATTGGTGTCTGTGGCTGTGATTACAAGCGACTTGTGACGCTTAGCGCTGGTGCTGACCCTAGTTATGGATTTTATGTTTCTTCACCTGTCCCTGATGATGTCCTGAGACTCACAACCAGAGTTGTTATTGTTACAGGCTCAGAAGACTTCCTTCAAACCAATTTAAATGACATTTATAACAACGGCATCGTTGCTGATAATCTGACAGGCTGGATCATCGATGTTACTGGCATGGGCCACGAAATGGCGGATTATATCACGTTTGACCAAGCTTTAACCTTAGTTGATAACAACCCACCGAAATGCAACTTTCCATGTAAAGACTGCTCAGAAAGCCGCTATAACTGCACAGAATGCTTTGATTCACTGGATATGACTTTGGTTTTCAATGAGACAACTACAATGGGAAGCTGCGTTGCTTTGTGCGAAGAAGGCACGTATGCTTACAATGGATATTGTATTAATGAATGTCCTGAATGGACTGCCATCTCGAATGATGGGTACCAAGATACATGTATTGAGAGAACAGAAATAAGCAGCGAAACAACAAGTGATGAGAGCGAACAAGGCGAGACTACTAGTGAGGAATAAATATGAGAAAGGTTATGTTTTTTTCTGATTTATTTCGAATAGGATGTCACTCGTTATTATTGTTACACACTGAATGTATGCTCGCTTTGTAGAATGGCTGATGATTTATGAAATGTTACAAGGGATATTCAGTCTACGTCTAAAATTCTTCATGAGTCGCATGCAAGGGTACGATTAAGTAGTTATTGTAAAGAAAATATATAATTAAAAGTTCCTTGGCTCAACCCTCTACTAAATTGTTGGAATTTAGATAAGAGAGATTAGATTGGAACAAAGTAGAAAAATTTTCCGGTGTTTTGGAAAGAGCATAATTTGAGGAGAAGCAAGAAAGTTCAAACAGCTATAAGAGGTAATTGCCCCAGACAAATCTTCTCCAGACTCAAAAATTGCTGTCTGGATTATTCTTTAGCTGGTTCTCAGCTTTTGGATTGAAAAAAACTACAAATTATGATATTTAAACAAGAAAGTTCTTAAAATATATGTGATGATGACTTTCAGTAAAATGGGTGTTGAGAGGTTTCAAATTTTATATCTTGAACCATTAAGCCAATAGAAATTTAATTCTCGATAACCCCATTCATACATTTGTCATATCTTATGTTGGGTTTTTCATATTCCCAGCCGCTAATTTTCATTCCGCAAATGAGAGAATATCAAGGCATATATGGACAGCAAAACAAAAAAGAGGAATTGATATCCAAAAAAGTGAGCACTTCTGCAGACCTTAATTTCGAGAAAACAAAAAAACAGGAATTATTGCATGGGTGTTTGAATTAAAGAGAAATTTTAGCCCTTTTTCAAAGCTTCAACAGCATCGATGCTATTTGAAAAAGTGAAGTTAATTATACGATACACACATCACCAGCAAAATGTGTCAAAATTTGGAGAGATGTCCGCTTTTCCACATCCTCCTCTCCTGTGTTTGAAATACTCACAAGAAAATTTTGGAGTTTCACTTTAGTCGGAGAACTAGCACAAAGAGAAAGAAGAAGCAAAAATTTCATCAAGATTTGAATATATACCTTAGGAGAACTTCTTTACTCAATCAGTGTGATGAATTTGTGTTCCTTCCAAGTCTCTGATAGAGAGAAGGTACATATGCTCTTTAAAGTAAGCATCCTCAAAAAATAGAAAAAGGGTCCTATAGATTCTCAGACAATAGTTCAGCTAGTTATTCTCCTCTTCGAATTGCATTATCCATTCAATATACTCCAAAAAAAAATTTTCTATGATTTCAACAGAATTGCTCCTACAGGGCTAGCAAATCAAAAAAACTCCCTATCACATATCAACTTGTGCAACATAATAACTACAATGTTAAAGCATTCGCAAAAATAGAGTAGTGAACTTAAAAACATGCTGCCATCATAAATTGACTGCAGGCTTGCTATCCTTCAATGTTTAAGAATCATAAAATTCCAGTTTGATAGGCCAATCTTAAATAGCTATCCTAATTTTAGTTTATCAATTCGAATTTATAGTTCTTACAAGAACTATCCTATAATTCCGAATTCACGGGAAATCAAGCAAGATATTGCAGGGTCCAGAAAAAAATTACAGTAACTTCATAACTGTTAGAACTACATCAAAGGAGCGACTTTTCGCTCCGTTTGGCTGAAGGTAAGGTGTCGACAGATAGATTTCTTTCTTCTCTAGAGTGCATGCTAAGCTAAACTTGCCATCATACCGCCCTAGTTAAGTTTCGTTAGGAAAAAATTACTGAGTTGACTGGTTGTTATTCAACAGCATTTCTAAGCGTTTAGTTGCACAGTTATATCAAAAGAAGAATTAGTGAGCTTCTCAGCTTTCTTATCGCAAATGTATTTAGACTATATCAAAGAAGAAAAAGCGAAAAATTCAATGAACAGTTGCTTTTTTTGACTCCTTCTTGAATGTATCTTCTTCGTTAAATTTTCGATGCATGTGTATCCAATGCCTATATCATGGGATGGCGTTGAGTTTCTTTTCAGACAATGAAGTTACATTTGAAACTATCTACCGTATATTTAAACCCAAGCAAAAGTGGCACTGATAGTAATAGCATGAATATGCCGCTATAACTGATCCTCTCTTATTTTGAGAGCTCCAAATACCACAGATTTTTCACGCTAGAGCTCCATACTACATCATAATATTCAAAGCACCATGAAATCTTACAGACTTAATCTTAAATTTTTTCGAGGCTTAGCCTTAAAGAAAGGGGGACTCAGAACCAAACTACATTGTAATATTGTCAGCTTGCTTCAAATTTAAACTTAGTTCCATTTGGAACTTCCAACGTTTTCTTTCATTAAGAGATAAATGAACAGAATTAATTATTGTGAAATTTTGTGTATGGTTCCCATTGAAGGAGAATTTGTGAACGTTGAAGATTTACGAACCAATAAAAGAAACTGGAACTATAAGAATTAATCAGTTCTTTGCTTTTTTTGGTGAATAAGTAGGTTCTTCAAGAATCATAGCTTTATTAATCGAGAAAATTAAATATATTTAGTTCGATTTTCCGAATTAGAACCAGGAAAGGTTTGTCAAACATTCACGGAGGTATATTAATTTAATTGATTCCGGTGAATCAGATCGTCCAAACCGTGGATATAAAGCACGAATTTCGAGCAGGAATTATAATCAATAATTTTTCGAATAACACTATTTGGACAATGCAAACTGAAACAACCTTCTCCCTCAAGCAAAAGCTCGCCAAGAGTCGATGTGCATGGTTAACACGTATGAAAAATAACTTCCTTTCCACACTTTATTCCATCCTTGATGTAATATTATTCATCCTTCTCCCGCTAAAACTTCCTTTAGAACTCAAAGTACCAAAACATATTATCCTGGAGCGATAACGGACGAGTCATCCTTATCAAAAACGAAGATGAACTCGTCTCAAAAGTCCTTTGTCAATTCGAAGACTGTCCAACTCTTATCAGCTTCTTCAGAAGAGTAACTAACTTCACTACATTTGACATGAATGAACTAATCGTTATTCATTAGCTTGAAAGCTGTTTCTTCGCCGAGGTGTATGACAGTGAATATCAAGGCAATGCTTATGAGCATCTACATTTCACAAGAGAAAGAAGACCAGATTTTAAGAGTCAAAAGAAAGGAAAGAAATTGAGTGAAGATGTATTCTCATGGGATGCATCAACCATTGGAGACGATGAAGCATTGGAAATGGACGAAATGAATTTTAGAAAAATCGTGAAGAAGGAATCCGATGATACCTTCTGTACTTCTTCTTCTCCTCTTTCCGAGGAGAAAAGAGAGGAACTCGCTTACCTCAATACCATTATCATGCATTTACAATCAGAAATTTTATTTGAGAGGTAACTTTATTTTCAATTAGACACCAACTGATATAACTTTTATTAGTATGAAAAAACGAACGCTTCAAATGACGATTTTAGGATATGGGCTCGAGATTGCCACCAAGCAAAACGACTTTTAACAGTTACATACATTTTAGATTTTTTTTCAACTTTTGTACTTTTAAGAACTGCCTCTCATTTTGATAAATTATAATTGTATAGATGTATTTCTATGCTCATCGAGAAGCGGTTCAACTCTCTAAACTTTGTTCCAATGAATTTTATGTGTGATATTGGTAGGTAGTACTAAGATAGCCCTGAATAGGTATTGAAAATTTTCATTATTTGCTGAGTATACGAAGCAGAAAAATTCGTTAGAATTTTTCAAACGCAAATTGATTCTCAGTTGAGTCCAGTTGAGCAGCCCTCAATTCTCTTTTCTTGGAGAAAACACCAAGAATTAGCTGCTCAATTCTCAAACTCTCAAATCCCAGCAGAAATCAGACCCTTGATCTGTCGGATTCCAGCTACACATGTAAATATTTATCGTTCTGGCTTTGAAGAAGTATTAAGTGCTCTACTTGTCTCTTGGCATTGTTTGTAGCATGAGTATCGAAGTCGAAGGATCTAAATAGCCTGTGTCCAGTGACTTACACTCATAGCGCGGTCCTGGCATATTTGAAAAGTCTCTTGCAGTCAAAGCCACATTCATAGGCCTCACCCATAAATTGGAAAGCAACGAATCATCATATTTTTCATTGTTTTGAGAATGAATTTGATTTTCGTTTCAAATATCCCTCCATTCAAACTGAGAGATTAGAAGAACTACCTTAAACCATGTGTGCAAGCTAAATTTGTACAATTCCAGTTCTTTTGCTTGAATATCGAAAATTCAAAGTCACGAAGATGACTTTTTTGCTTGATCTGGACCGACTCAAAGATATCGAAACCCTAAAGGCAATTTCCATTCACAGATTCCTTAAACATTCCCAAATAAGTCTATTTAATCACCAAGTGAGGCAAAATAGTATTATTGCGTAAACCATTACCATGGCAAATGCATTGGAGTATTGAAGTATTGTGTTATTGATTCGATTCAAATCAATCCTCCCTAAGGTACTTTAGATGACAAAAGCTTGGCTCGGCAATATTATTGACTTTTGGAATGGAAATCAACACATTGATCAAATTACTTGCTGATACACTCAAATACATTGAGTTTGTGTAGTGAAACGGAAAAAAAAATTTGAATGATTTATTCAAACGAGTTGCCCCTTCTGCAAGCTTAAACATGTTGCTAATCATTTCTTTGACTTCAACTGTTCCCACTCTCACAGTTTTTCAATCAACTTCTGCACTATTGACTCATTCTACGAAAATACAATGTGAGCTTTCTCGGCTCGAATGAACCAAAAATTATCGCCTTCGCGGCTATCGAGCAAGCTCAAACTACCGTATTTCAATTTTGATTTTATCAATGGAATGGAACCAAAGCTCGAGGCCAGCAGTTGATTATTCGGTAGGGTTAATTGAAAGCGAAAATTCAAATGGATCATGGCGTATAATCGCTGCAAGATCTCTTCTGATTCATTTTGAAATATTTTAGGTGTTTCAATTTTTAACTCAGCAAAGCAGTAGTACTTCTACTACTGGATTTAACGGAACATTAGTACAAATTTACAGAATACTGGCTTAAACTTTCTATCTGTGCTGAGCATTTGGAAGAAGAACAAAATGAATTTGGAAGTTCTGCCCTCAATGGACTACAACAAAGCAACAGCCCTTACGGCAGATGCTATTTGGCTTTATTTCAGGAGAAAAATGGATCCTTGATTATATATTGTTTCAATGCATCCGATCCTTTGCCGATACATTTATTGGTTTTTTAATATCTAAATATGCCAATATCTGAGACACTGCATGATTTAACTGGTAATTTTGAATTAACAAGATTCGTTGAAAACTTTTCAATCTCGATCCAAGTAGTCGAATTAAGCCTTCCGCATCGCATTTCTCTAAGATTATTATTAGTGAGATCTTTCTCAGCAGAGTTTGTTTGAGAATATCAAAATTTTCCCATAAATAAGCACTTTTTAATGAATTCTTCACAATTCTTGAGGATATTACTTCTTTAATGTTGGCCATATACACAGTATACGAATCTGTACTGAGAAAATATTGAAGTTGTTTATGATATTGAAAGATGCATTTTTCAAGGAAGAAATTTTATTTAAAGCATCTTGTCTGGCATTGATTCGGTATTCTAATTTTGGTTTTTGAATAAATTTCATAGTTCTAATAAGAACTCCACGTAATTTCAAATTACGGAATAACAAGCTAGTTAATACCTGAAAGTGAAAACCACTCAGGTATTTCACAAAGAAGCAAATCTCGATCAAGAGCATCTCTGGCGAGATTTCGCGAGTCATGCTCTTAGAACCTACTAAAATTACATCAATTAATATTGCCTTTATCCTCCTTTTTGGTTGGAATGGATGCAAAGTATACAGTTAAATAACGCGTTTATTGAGCCGGCAACAAAGCTCTTCAGTCTCTTGAAGATCATCCGAGAGCATTTAACCTGGTATTCATATTTAGTAGGAAAGATTGTGTCTCTGGTGCCTTTGTTTTTCAACTGAAAAGCAAAGTTTTACCGAGTGCATAAGAGTTTAATCAATTCGCATAGAAAAGCTCATAATATCGCTTTTAGGAAGTGGCCAATCGCCAGAGCCTGCTATATTTCGCCTAATTTATGTCCTTATCCAGAAGATTTAATGGGAAAACTCCAGTTATACTTTGTCATAGGATAGTAGGCACGGAGTCGGATTATTATTGCCAACAAGGTCAAATAAAGTCTGGTGCCCAATGATAACGATAATGATCTTGACTTTTCAAGAACCATATTGGACTTTTGTTTCTGGTCTAAATAAGCTCTATCAATGCTAGTGAAGAAGAACTTAGGGATTTTATTAGATTTTTGTGTTTTGAAGTATGAAAAGTTTCTGTCTTTCAAGTTCTAATGAGGGCTATGAGGCCCTTGTTTGCTTTGAAATTTTAGGAGGTTCCAATTGGAACTACATCGTATTTGCACTGTAATAAAAAAGTTCCGAGTGATCTTAATCAAAATGATGAATGTACTGAAAAGAACTTGATAATGTTTTTAATCAAGGAGGGTACTTTATCTAACAAGGAACACAGAATTTATGGAAATTGGTCAGTTAGAATTAGTGTGCTTTTCCTCTGCAATTAATTAATTCCTAAAGAATTAAAATTCTGAAATTAGAAAAATCAACGCGGTTCGAAGAAATAAATTATTTCCAGTTAGACTTTCCGATAGAAGCAGGAAATGCCCTTCAAGAATTCAGGAATCAATTTTATCTGATTAATTTTGAACGGAAAAGTTGTCCAGTTCAAGCGTTTAAAGATCGAATTTCAAGCAGGAATTATAAAAAAATATTTGAGAAAGAAACCGATCCAAGAATGCAATCCGAAACCACCTATTCTCTCAAGCAGAAACTTGCGAAAAGTCGATTCGTGTGGCTTATTAATGTGAAATTCCGCTTCCTATCCACACTCTACGCCATCCTTGATGTAATATTATTCATCCCTCTCCCGCTAAAACTTCCTTTAGAACTCAAAGTATCAAAACATACTATCTTGGAGCGAGGACGGACGAGTCATCCTTATCAAAAACGAAGATGAACTCGTCTCAAAAGTCCTTTGTCTGTTCGAAGACTGTCCAACTCTTATCAGCTTCTTCCGAAGAGTAACTAACTTCACTACATTTGACATGAATGAACTAATCGTTATTAATTAGCTTGAAAGCTGTTTCTTCGCCGAGGTGTATGACAGTGAATATCAAGGCAATGCTTATGAGCATTTACAGTTCACAAGAGAAAAACGACCAGATTTTAAGAGTCAAAAGAAAGGAAAGAAATTGAGTGAAGGGATATTCTCATGTGACGTATCAACGATTGGAGACGTTGAGGAGGATTTGGAAATGGACGAAATTAAAGTTAGAAAAATCGTGAAGAAAGAATCAGAGGATGATACTTTCTCCACCCCTTCTTCTTTTTTATCCGAAGAGAAAAGAGAGGAAATTAATCGCCTCAATACCATTATCATGCATTTACAATCAGAAGTTTTACTTGAGAGGTAAACTTAATCATTTTAAAACCCAAGCTCATATAACTTTTTTTTAGTATGAAGAAACGTACGCTTCAAATGTCGATTCTAAGCTACGGTCTTGAAACTGCCTCAAAGCAACTCAATTTTTAGTCATGTCGTGACGAATATTTCAACTTTTTTGCTTCAATAAATCCTCTTTTTTTGGTTTAATGTAACTGTATTATTATATGAGATTTTAGCTGTGATGAAAGCTGCTCACCAATACAGTTCATACTTCCTGTATTTTTGTTTTCATTCAATGATGTAATTCAAATGCGGTGTCCACCATATTTTTCTCTACAGAACTTGCAAATATTATTCAAATAGGATTTTTCGAACAATAAAGCACCCTCTACTCACTTAGTACCTTGGAGATCTTTGAATTTGTCGATACAACCTACATAATTTCTCTTTGAACCACCTTCCCAAATAATTTCGCAATAAAGGCTTTTTTTTGAACATATCAAAACTAGTTTTCACGAATATTCGTTTTCGATGCGAATTCTCTACAATTTATAAATTTCAGAAGTCCCAAAGCGAGGCTCTTTGAGAAAAAATAGAAATTATATATGTTATTCAAAGGATGTATATTTCAGAGGGAAACAGAAGGAGTCGAATAACATTCTCAAGCGTTGATAAATTTCTAATTTTATTTCTTGAAAATAAAACTATAGTTCCAACAAGAACTATGAAGTAATTCCAATTTCAGGTAAATCAGGCAAGTTATTTCAGGAATCAAGGAGCAAGATGAGCAGCAAATGATCTTGGACCAAATTATTTTCAAGGAACCTGCTCAGAAGCCTAGCTATCGGTGGATCGCACTCTTTCTCTCGTACGACCATGCTGCCCTAATTCGATTTGCTTGGACTAGATTTAAGATTCCCTGGCTGAAGAGCTTTTCTTGAATTGCAACAACATAGAAACTAAGGTTTAAGAAATTCAATTATTCATATCGAAAGCGTAGAGTAGTTTGTTTCTGGTTTTAATCTTTTGTAACTTCACTTGAATATCAAGGTCTTACGAGTGAGTAAAAGTGATTCTAAATCACAGCGTAAAAAGCTGTAATATCGCTAGTTTAGTTGTAGCTAATCACCCAAGGCCTACAAAATCAATGTATATTCTTCTTCAATTTCTATGTTATTTGAAGACCCAACAAAAAAGTTGAAAATTGAACTTCTGAGAAACTCTGTTATTTATCGTGGAAAAGGAGGTAAAATGATTCTGGCAACCAAAACCAATACCAACTGGACTTTATCTTACTTGTGAAGAACAATTTTCATATGTCTTCGATATGAAAGGCACAAAATAAACATTTGAGTTTTAAAATTCTAATAGAACTGAGGAGCTTGGAAGAAGCTATCAGTTCCAATTTCAGGTTCTAATGGATGTAATCTATTGATTCTATGAAGTGGGAGTTCAGTCAGTTCCAATTGGAACTACAAAATAGAATTCCTTCTGAGATTTAAATCACGTAAGAGAATTATTCAAAATAACGGATGGCTCAAAAGGAAGTGAACTAGCGAACAATTTAATATCGAGAGGTACCTTATCAAACAGCAATAACGTAAATTGACCAGTTAGCTAGTTTCCGTAAATTTGTTTAATTCCTGAAGAATCAAGATTTAGAAGAAATTAATTATTACCAGTTAGTTTTTCCAAATTAGAAACAGGAAATCCCGTTCAAATGTTCACTGAGATTTTAATTGAATTTATTTCTGTGATTCAAAGTGTTCCAGTTCGAGCATTTAAACACGAATTCCAGGAGAGGAATATAATTAAATAATTGAAAACAGAACAATCCGATAATGCAATCCCAAACAACCTATTCCCTCAAGCAAAAGCTCGCCAAGAGTCGATGCGCATGGTTAACACGTGTGAAATCTAACTTCCTTTCCACACTTTATTCCATCCTTGATGTAATATTATTCATCCCTCTCCCGCTAAAACTTCCTTTAGAACTCGAAGTATCAAAACATACTATCTTGGAGCGAGGACGGACGAGTCATCCTTATCAAAAACGAAGATGAACTCGTCTCAAAAGTCCTTTGTCTGTTCGAAGACTGTCCAACTCTTATCAGCTTCTTCAGAAGAGTAACTAACTCCACTACATTTGACGAATGAATTAATCTTTATTCATTAGCTTGAAAGCTGTTTCTTCGCCGAGGTGTATGACAGTGAATATCAAGGCAATGCTTATGAGCATCTACATTTCACAAGAGAAAGAAGACCAGATTTTAAGAGTCAAAAGAAAGGAAAGAAATTGAGTGAAGATGTATTCTCATCTGATGCATCAACGATTGGAGATGAAGACGATGAGGAAGTGAATGAAATCAAAGTTAAAAAAATCGTGAAGAAAGAGTCAGAGTCTCCTTCTTTATCCCCTGTGTCAGAGGAGCGAAAGTCGGAGCTCGCGCGACTCAACTCCATCATTATGCAATTACAATCAGAAATTTTCATTGAGAGGTAAAATTACTTTTCCAATAAACATAAGCTAAACTAATTCTTTTTAGTTTGAAAAAACAAACCCTTCAAATGACAATTTTGGGATACGGGCTCGAGATTGCGACCAAGCAAAACCAGTTTTAGTGTTACCCTAGGTTTATAGGATTAATTTAAATTTTGTAATTTCGACCAACCAATCTCCCATTTTGAATATTTATAGATGTCTATGAAACTTCATTGAGAATGGTTTTTCATACTAATTACATTTAATTGTTATGGATATTTGACCAATTTTCCAGACACCAACATTACTTCCTTTTTGCTATAAGATGAAGAAGGAATCGCCACCTGAATCGCTTATGATAATCGTGAAAACTGAATTAAATCATTTGATATCTTGTATGAATTGCGGTAGAGATGCAAGAATTTACTATTTTCGTCCATACTCTTCTTTATTATCTCGATAAATCAGAATCTTTCTCCCAGACAGAAATTTTGCCTAGAAACATAAGACATTCCTTCTTGTCTTCCATTGAGTTAGGCAAACGAAACGGTATGGGAACATATTCATTAAGTATCGTCCCACATGTGTTTTTCGGGATACAGACTTTAAAAGTAAATATACAACGCAAACAAAGCTCGTTGAAATTCCTTAATAAATCACAAACGAAGTCAAATCAAGTTTCGGATGAATTTTAGAAATAAAGAAAAGTTTCTAGTTTCAGATATTCAGAAGTAGAATTGAGAATCAAACACAATTATTATAGAGTGCATGAGGATAAAAAAATTCACATTTCCAGTTTGGCTTGGAATATTACAGATCTCGAATTGTGCAAAGATATTTTCTATCGAGAATGGTAAATTGCAACACTCGAGAATTACTTATATACATCTGGCAAGTCATCTAAATTCTTTCACCCATCAAATTACTCCAATTACTTCGCTTTTCTTTGAGAATCACTTCTCTCAAAGCCACAACTCTTTAATTCTAATGAAAAGAAAAATTTCCTTTCTACAATTATACAATATTGATTTAAGCAAATTTGTTATTAAGTTGGATATTGAAAGGCCCAAAATTAACCCCATCTTCCAAGCCTCAAGTGGAAAAGCCTTGGCACGATTAAGACGGAGCTGAGCTATTTGGTATGAAGACTCCAGTTTCTTTCATTCAAGTAGGTGCTGCTTCTAAGAATATCCCAAACTGAAGAGGTTACTTAGATCCTATTACGTTTTTCATGGCTCTCATTCATTAGATCTGTCTACTATCAAATCGAAAGCAATTCCTATTCAGACCTTTTTATGCAGCTATGCTCCATCCAACGAAATGAAAGCTCTGGCTCTCAGAAAAAGTTTTTTCAGTTCAAGACATCTGTGCAATTAAATACTCGTTTGATAATTTCCATGTTGTCAAATCCGAAAGCAAGCCTCTTGCTATAATTGCAGAAATTACTCAATTAAGGAGGTTAAATTGAAAATAGTTAGCATCTTAGAAAATTCGGTAGTGTACAATAATTGTCAGTCAGACTGTTTCTATTTATAAAAAAACATACTTACTGCATAATTTAAGCTTAATCGAACTTTTTCATGAAAAATTAACGAAATAACTTCTATTACTACCTTTCCGTTGTATTCCCTTTTTTTTCCTTTCATACCCAATCATTGAAAATGTCTGGCTCGATTTGGATGCAGTGATCGGGAAATTTTTCATCGCTGTCTAAACCGCTAAAACTGTGAACTCACTTGCTTCGAGTATATTCATACTTTTCTTCTTCTCCCTAAATTTCACCTTGCCTTCTTATTGTTGGCGCCATGAATTCATCTTCAGCGAAGAATTGAGTCATAAATCCCAAAGTACAACCCAAACAATGCTAATTCTTCAGAATTTGCACTGTTAAATGAACAATTTTGTTTGTACCAGGAGCGAACTTTTCATCTATTGAACAATCCTTTATTAGAAGTTAAGAATTCTTCACTGTCGGGAGTTGTTGAGGCTTCCATAAGCGATTTCTAATCAAATTTACAAAGAATTTTACTGGAATAGAATTTCCCAAAAATTAATTCATCTGTAATATCGTCGATTTTTTTTTTCTCCTTAATTCTGTACATATATTTTTCAGGAACCTAACAGAATCCAAATTTAATGCTTGCTATTTCAAATAAAAAAGGTCGCGAGCAGAATCGTTTATAAACGCATCCCAATCTTTTTAATGCAAAATTCTATCTGTAATAGTAAAAGCACCGCTCAAAGGGCTCATAAGCGATACAAGTCAAATTTCCTGGAGAACCTCCATACAATCCTCCACGTAAGAACTTCACGACATTGTCATTATTTTTGCATAATATAGTCCAAGGAACTGGAAATATATGTTTGTTGGGATGAAGATGGCTCTCATTTCCAAATAACGGATCCTCAGGCCTTTGAATCGACTGTACTGCCACAATTTTACAAGCACAATAATCTGAGCTCTTTTATGAGACAAGTACATCACTTCAGGATCGCTTTTCGCTTATTTGCTCAGCTTAATATGTATCGATTTCAGAGACAGTCTGAACGTAAAAATTCAGGTGTAATGATCTACTATCATCCTTATTTCAAAAGAAATCGCCGGTACTTCCAGTTTCAAATTTCTCCTCAGTTTGTTTTATTGGTAGTGACCTGTTAAAGAAGATAGAAAGGGTAAAAGAAAATCATAAAGGATTATCACAGCCGAAACCTTCTGCTTCCGAAAGTTCAGAACCACTCCAGGTAGATTGTTCTCTAAATATGATGAGTTCTGATTGGAATCAAAAGCCAAAAAAACAGATTCGGATCACGGAAGAAGCTGAATCTCAAATGCATAATAATCTCTGTGATTCGCTTGAAAACAGCTCTCTGACTCTTGAAGAAGAAGTGGAGAAAATGGAGTGAGAAGAAATTTTTTTTCGAGTGTAATCATTCTATGATTTAGTGATAAGGTGAAGGAAATGTCTAATTACTTCGTCGAGCAAGCTTCAGAAATGCTTACACAGAAGAGTTTGTCGGGGAATTCGCTCTCAAGATCGAAACTACAATTAGTTTCGTGGAAGGATTTATTTGCAAAATTTAAGAACAAGTTGGAGAATGTTCTCGGTTTCGAGGAGATTGACAAAAAGTTCAAAGAAGATACACTACTGTTGACTGCGACTTTTGGGAAATTACAGGCTTAAGATGAAATTTTTTATATCCTAACTTCAAATTGAATTCAAGCGCATAATAGTTATTGGTACATTGATTGTGTATTGTTCCTTATAAGGTATTGTTTGATGAAAGAGTATCTAAGAGTCAAGTATGCCTAATAATTTTTGAATATTATTATTTTATTCCAACACAAGAATAGTCCCGTTCGTCAGTCTTTTCTAAGACTTCTTAGTAACGATTAAGATTTTGAGCGATTGTATGAAGACAGAGATTTCTAAAGAGAATTGAGTACATCTCTGGGTTATTTTTGAATTATTGCTTGAGAAGGAAAAATTAAATCATTGACAGGCTAACACTAGTATAAGTGTGAAATCCAGAGAAGCGAGAATCAATAGAAGGAGAAATATTTCTTGAATCAATAAGAGTTGGCTTCATTCTGATATTCGTGGATTTGAAGGATTATTACATGATTGTCACAAAATATCAATTTTTCTTTCAGAGTTACTAGTGGTTTGCTTGGTCCTTGTGCCCAACAATAGTTTACCTCAAAGCCTAACAATCATTTTATTAAATGAAAAGGCTCTGCAGTGGAACTCAAACATAAATACGACTCTCTTTAAATCTGAAACTAAGACAAATAATTTTTAGAATTAGCTACTATGATATTGAGTAGATTGTAACAAATAATAACTGCACTTATTCATGATTGTATTTTATGATTTTTTTTTTATTTTAGAGATCAATAATCTCAACTCATCCTTGAAGACCAGAATAATGAAGAAAATTTCTCCAGTAAGAGATTTTACAGAAATTATCATTCTTGTTTGATTAATTGATGACAGCAAACTGATGAAACAAAACCGTTAACTATTGATTGCTACATCGAAAACCACATTTTCAAGAACTCTTCTCCAATAGAATTTTGATATTCCGTTCCTCGCCCTGGAAAATTCTATCTACACAGTTGCTCACTTATCATTGATATCATCATTCTTCGAATCTTTTAGCTCAGAATTAAGATGCTGCTTTGCTTCTAATATCGCGGTTAACTCGGCAATTTTCTCTTGGTAGTTTTTGATTTGCGCTTCATTGGCGTCGTCTTTACTCAACGGTCCTTGATTCTTTTTACCCATATGGATCTTCTCCTCCAGAACTGCTGTCCTATCCTCCAAAAGAATAAGAAGCTGCTTTAAATTTTCGTTTTCCTTTAACAGTTCAGCAGAAATCGAATGCTCATCGGCTTGAAAACTCACCAACTTATCATTTTGAAGTTCCAACTTCTCCAACGCCTCGAAAATTAAGGCCTTTTCCTTTTCAGAATTTTTCAAATTGGGCATTAAGCGATGATTTTGCTCTTCGATTTCCCTGAGCATTGAATAGGTCTCCTCTAACTGGTGCCCAAGATTCTTTTTCTCAACTTCAACTTCACAGAGTTTTTGTTTGAGATCACTGATGATCTCTTGCAGTTGATTGTTCAGCGGGTCATTAGGGTTTTTCAGTTTTTCGTTATCGGTTACAGTTGTTGCTTCCTCAATCGCTTCAGCTTTCTTTTGATTTTTGAAATCGATTCCAATCATTTTAAAATGTCTCATCAGTGAAATATTCTCTTCGTATGCTTTTGCTAAATCTGAAGTCAAGGAGTTATTTTGCTCTCCAAGCTCTTTGTACTTGATACAAACGTAATCTAATTCAAGTTGAAGTGATTCGTTTTGTGCTTCCAATTCAGCGAGTTTGCTTTCTAGATTGGCGATATATTTTTGTTGAGATCCCTGCGATGAATTTCCAGATAGAGGTTCTTGCTGGTCGGATTGCGTGCCTTTATTGGGTAAGACTTTGCTTTCCAGTCGGTTATTCTCATTTTCCTGCTTATTTGAAAGAGATTCTGACAATTTTTCACTCGAATCTGCTCTGCCAGGCTGATTGTTTTCAGATTCATTCGCTTTATCTCCTAACGTGCGAGGTGATGTTTCGTCTTGTTTATTGACGACCTCTTTTTGCTCTTGGATGTTCATTTTTTTTGATTTTTCGAATCGATTTTCAAACGTTGTAAATTTATTTTGGATGCTCTAAATTTCAAAGGAAGGTCGTGAATTAACTTATCGAATGACAGCTCAATTCTGCTTTTTTTTTCTCAAGCTCTCAGTATCCATAGAGTAAGCAAAGATAATCGGTAGGCTCTACCCAAATACAAGCTGTGGTAGAAAACGAAACATTTTAAGCAGCTATACATAGTATGTGTTCTAATCCAAAAATTTATTTTATAGTCTGCAAATTGTTAGCGCTCTTTTCTCTTTGGTGCTGCTGAAAGGCTTCTTGAGGATTTGCCTTAATACCGCAGTATAGATAAAAGAGTGCTGGCTTCGTTTTTCGTAAAATCAATTTTGTAAGTCTGGTGAAAAATTTGGTTTTTCACATGTAATCGGAAGCATGGCTGAGGGGCACTCAAAGAAAAGCTGTGTGAGGACGGATTTCTCTATCGATCATCCTGTGAAGGATTAGTGATTAGTAAGCTAGTTTGGAATACTGGAATATTGGTCTTAATTTCTATGTAAACTATCTAATGAGTCAGCTATGACTGTCGTAGGGAACAGTTTTCATTACCCAGCCAGCATTTCCACATTTTCCCTAATTCTTAGTAATTCTTTGGCAGTCTTTATTACTATTCTAAAGCTTCTTCAATGATATAAAGGAAATAACTTCGACATTAACTTTAAAGCAGTCATTTGGATCTACCAACGACGCATAAGCTTTATTTTTTCATGCTTTCTTTACTCTGCCTTCCAAATTGAAAACTTCAGTAAACCTTTCTAGTAGAAATTAATTCCAGTGAGATAGACGCACTTTCTCACAATTTCCAAAATAATAATCTTATTTCAGAGCAAAGATATGCTTCAAGTCGAAGAACTCATCCCAAAGTTCATACCTAAACCCACTCGCGACAAATTCAAAAATTTTGAAGAAATTTCGCTCTCTACTGCGAGAAGCAATTACCTCACATTCAGAGCGGTTTCCAAAACTGACGATAATATCTACACGATCAGAATCCTTAATACTCAAGGAGATCTCTACAAGAAAGATCGAAATCTCTCTGTCACATTATATCTCCGAGAGCTATTCTACCTCTGCACACGATTTGGTCGGAACCAACTCGATTCAACTCTCACTCAGGAGTATAGAGAAATTTTGGATTTCAAAAATTTCGAAGTTGGAGAAGGAGACTCTATGGCTTTTGTCATGAAAGAGAGTGCTTGGCTTCCAAATATCCTCCAAGCAAAAACTCCTGGATTCGATCTAGAAAAGGTGATTCAAGAGATTTATGCTGATGTCGTCTTTATAAACTCAAGATTCGGAGTTGCCAATATCGATATCCAAATCGACAACATTTTTGGGTTTCTTGACAAGGTGCCTTCAGAGCAACCGTCTTTGGGAGATCAATATCAAATTCGCTATTTTTTGACAGACTGGGCAAGCGGGTATCTTATTGAACCAGCTGATTTTCTCACCGCAGATATGAACTTCTCGACAATCTCGATTTCTTCAGAAATCAGCAGCAAGTCAATCCTTCAAGAAGAGAAGCCAATCTCTAGCAAAAAGTATGCCTCGCCTGAGGAAATTCGGTCGTCAGAGCTAAGAACTGATACAGCTTCAGAGATATATGCTCTCGGTTTGATGGGTCTTGAAATCACTGGGTTGCAGCAAGATATATGGGACAATTTGGCTAGGAATAAAAATGAAGGAATTTATAATATAGTGTTGAAGGAGATAATTCATCGGCTCGCAGAAGCATGCGAACAGCAAAGCCCAATTTGTGATCTGATCTCAATGATGCTTCAGCAAGAGCCCTCAGGGAGGCTAATGAGCGCTCAGAATTCTTTGCTATTGGTTACAACCTCGCCGCTGAGTACAGAAGAAATTCTCAAGAGGAATGAGGTGCGCTTGGATCACCCGCTCTACATTTTCAAAGAAGTAAAAAGATTACTTCAATTTTGTGAAGAGAGCGTCTCGAATGAAAAAAAATTATCAGATCAGCTTAATCAGTTGAAAAAGAAACACATTAGTTTAGAGAATAATTTTAAATCTCTTGATCAGATTAAAAGGCAGTATGAAGCCAAAAACACTGAGCTTGAAAGCAGCATCGATGCATTCAAAATCGAGAAAGAGCTCCTCAGTCGTGAGAACACTAGAAAGCAGGGTGCTATTACTGAGAATGAACAAAAGCTTTCCTCTTTGAACGCTGAGAAGATCAGACTCCAACGTCTTGCTGATGACTTGCAGCTCAGATACAATAGAATAAACACAAAAAACCAAAAACTGGAGGAAGATGCTCGATCCCTGAACTCGAAGATTGCGACTTTGGAACGAAATAGCACTGACATGAACCTGAAATCAAAAGACTATGAGAAGAAGATGAAAATGCTACAAACAAATCACAATGAATTAGTTTATGAGAATGGAAAATTGCAAACGAAAGTTAGCAAGTCTGAACAAGACTTCAAGACGGTAGATAGTAGATACCAAAATCTACTGAAAGAGCATCAATTGTATCAAACTCACTATCTACAACAGAAAGAAAAGAATGATCTTCTCCAAACCGAAATCCAGACGCTGAAAGGCTCACTAAAGCAAGCTGAAGCTAACCTTAAAGAAAGAATTAACAGCTTTACTCGCTCGCAACGGTTGCTGAAGAGTGAAATAGCATCCCTTAAATCGACAATTGAGTCCAAAAGCAAAGAAGTCGCCGACTTGAGTGAAGAAAAAGCACATTTGCAGACTGATTACAAGCAGTCACTGTCTGATTATGACCGGCTACTAGCAGAATATGATGAGCTACAAAGAACTGTGGAGAGAGTACTTAACAAGCTTCGGAGAAACCTACAACATGTAATTAAATATTTCCCTACTGTTCTATTTAGAATCGAGAGACTCACAAATCCTCTAGATTTCTTCAATTTCTGTTTCAATCAACTTTCACATTTATTTCACAATGGCGACATATTCGGCTTGCTACTTCCTCAAGATTTACATCCTGATATTAGGAGAGAGCTCACCGATCCTAATCTTAAGAATTATAAGGAAATTATAATGGATTCGACCAAAATCAGAAAGGAAGAATTTACTATTCTCATTGATTTTATTACTGGTGTTGACCTGGAGAAACTTAAGCTGAGTGGAAGAGTTAATATGTTTGGTGGAGTGAAGCTTGGCAATCTCCAAGAAAACGAAGCGTTGATGCTAGGAAAAAACATTAGTTGGACTAAGATGAGAATGGTTGACTTGTCATGCAATAAGCTAGGCGATCAAGGGGCAATTAACTTTTCAAGCAACAAATCTTGGACCATGCTCGAAGAATTAGCATTAGACCAAAACCAAATTGGAGATAAGGGAAGCGTCGCAATAGGAGGTAATACGAGTTGGAAGAACCTAAAAAAACTATCTCTAACAAAGAATAGCATTAAAAATGAAGGTGCTGAAGGAATAGGGAGTAATATTGCATGGATGAATCTCGAAGAGCTATGGCTATATGACAATGAAATTGGTGATGAAGGTGCTATTTACATAGCATGTAATAAAAGTTGGAGCAAGCTGAAGACTCTTTCGATAAGTAAAGATAAAGATATCACAAAAAAAGTCCAAAATATGATATTGGCGAATCCAATACTGAACAAGACTAACGTAGTCCCTTGCAAAGAGAATGAAACTCAATGGTGGTGATCGTTTATGTTTACTAATGGAACAGATTCACTAATGGTATAGCTTAAATAATTAATATCTTTGCGTTTAACATTATCTTATTGCAAACATATCGTTAAGGTTTGCCTAAAATTTATTCTACTATTGTCCGGAAATTTCATTAATTGAAACATTAATATGAGCTAAATTCAATGAATGATAAATGAACCCACTTTCTTAATATTTGATCAAAGTCAAAGTTGAATTGTCTGAGAGAATTGTTTTGTAAATTAGAGTAGTTTTTTGAAATAATTGAGTGCAAGAGATAACTTTTGAAAAGAATCGCTCTAGCCAATAAGGAGTCATCTCTCTCTTCTCTCTCTCCTCTCTCTCTACTCTCATTCTAAAGTTTTGAAAAATTGAAATTCTGCATTTCGCAGCTCCTTATTTCTGAAATCTTTTCAAAAAGTTTTTCTTTGCGGTGAATATTAAATTGATTCACACATATATTCCAGTTGTTGTGAAATTTTTACTTATAAAAGATTAAGAACTTATAAAGGAATATTTATTAAGGAAAGAAAGCCCTCACACAGAAAAAATAGACATAATCTTTATCACTCACAACAGTTAATTGTGGTGAAATCTTCAAAAAAATAATTAAAGAGCAAATAAGCTTATAAAAAGCCGATATCAATATATTAATCGCTAATGGCTTTATTCAAGCACACTAGACTTAAGCTTGAATTTAGGATATTGAGACTGAGTCAACATCACAGGAAGTTGTTTCGCGATACCCGCGCTTGAAGAGTTCTCTGAAATTCTTGTCGTGGCCAAATCACCAGCTGATAAATTGGCAAGATCTTGGGCTGATTCTTCTAATTCAGTCTTCCGAATCCTCTCGAAGAGAGGTTTTTTGAATCCAGACGGTGAGTCATCCTTCGCTTGCCTCTTGGGGCTCATACTTAACTTTTTCACGACGAATAGTCTCGTTTCGAGCTTATTTCTGTCTTGATTTTCATCAATGCCTCGGAAATTCGACTGAGACACACGTTCACAACGCTCTGACGCATCTGTCAAGGTGTTCAAGCCTGTCATAAATTTGGTTTTAAGGCTTCTTGTGATTGTTGCTGTCTGCATAGAAATCGGACTTTTAGACCCAATTTCATCTTTATATTGAGAAAATTTCTGCATAACTGGCCTCACATCGGAGTGGTCAGCAAGCTCCTCGAGGAAATTTGCAATTAGAGATAACTGAGAGTCTTGCTTATCATTCTCAAAAGGGCGAATGATCAAGATATTCGACGGCTGATTTTTCACATGGATGAACAAGTCCTATTTCAAGATCAATAAAACCAATAACTCGAATTCACTTACGTCAACGAGAATCGTAGATTTTGGATCGGCTTCGAGTATGGCTAGATTCTTTACGAATCTGCCAGATGCATTGGCTCTGCAATACCTTCGATGGTACACATATTCGAAAAAGTGATCAATTCGCAGGCATCTCAACACTGCTTCAGCATACTAATTAATTGAAAAACAATTCAACAACCGAAAAAGCGGGAACACGTACTTCTTTCAGTCCTGAGGTGTAGAGGTAAAGAGTGTAGCACTTTGACATTCTCTCTAGAAATTCCTCGAGGCCGGGTCTCTTGCTGATGTAGAGAGTCATATTCTGACGTTCTATTACAGCCTGCAAAACTAAGGTTAAGTGTCATTGAGCCAAGATGTATACTTGAGTCACGACATCAGCGCCTTGAAAAGGTTCGATCTCACAATGCACAAGTGTCTCGTCGAGGTCTAAAGCTAAAACTTTCTTTTAATCAAGGGTTAACCTCCAGAGCGAAGAAGAGCATAAATACCTTGCCAGCAGTATCCTTTTCCAGCTTGTTTCGTAAGCAGGGCACCGTGGAACTAGACGAGATATAAGACTTACCATTTAGGATGGTTACCTTTTGCCGTGAGATCTTGGGTGTCTAGACTCTTGCATTTTTAGAAATCTCTGCCTGAAATTATAAAAAAAGATTGACTATTATTTCATTTAAGTGCATGATTCCATTAATTTCTTTAAAACCTTAGAAAGATTTTAATATCTCGCCACTGATAAAAATAATTAAAAGCTTTAGGAACGAATCTGTTTAACATCTTCGACGCTTTTTCAAAGACGCCGCTCGAAGAGAATTCCAAGCTGCGACCTAATTCGTCTGATGAAGGTGCAAAATATCCACTTCGACGATATTCATTAGGTTTTCGAGAGAAGTGGGTGGCTATGACGTCCTCTAATAAATTTAATTGAGTTAACTCGAATTTTTATAAAAAAGTTTGGAAGGCTGACAAGTAATTCATTTAAAAACCGCATTTTCCGGGCTTTATAGGAATAATTAAGAAATCTCCTTTTTGCAGAGAAGGACTTTAAAAAAAAGAGCAGCCATCTTAAACCCAAGGATGGGTCTTGCGAAGTTTCGCAAGCTGTATAGTATAGCAAAACAAAAGAAAATGAGCAGTGTACTGTTAGTAATGTATGTCTGTACATTCACAAAATTTGGAGTGTCCATTTTTTATCTGTATTTGAAAAGTGAGGATTGAATCTTTGCCCGACTACTCAGATTTAGATGACTCAAAAGTAGGATTGCTCCAAGAATTGGATGTTATTTTTCTAGATTGGCATCATGTAGAAGCTAATAAGAGTAACAAAAGGCGATATGTAAATGACTTTAATTGAGTGGTACTGTTTGCTTGACCAATTTTTCTTTATATGAAGTTTTGAGCTTCTTATTGACAAAAATTATCACTTACTCCAAACCAATATTTCCTTTGATTCAGAGTGGCTTTAATTAATAGCTTTAATCAAATTGCCTCTCAATCAAAAAGTCAAATTAACAAGGAAAATATGGAGTAATTGAATTGTTTTGGTTAATATATATCCATTAAGGATTTTCTAAGTGGCTTTGGTTTCATAATGAGTAATAAAACCTCAATGTTTGAAATTGGAATTATGCTAAATGATGAATCTGAGAATGACTTTAACAGATTTATAATTTGTGTATGAAGACAATTTTTTGTTTTTTGAAATATATCGATAACTGTTGGCGGCTGTCTCTGCTATTGGAGACGATGAAACCCCTGCTATTTCTACTTCGCTGAATATCGTGGAGGCTCCATAGTCATTGAAGCAGTGTGGCAATATGTTGATCTAATTCTAAGCATTGTTTGAAAACCTCCTTTGCGAGTCACTTGTTTCTGGGGCTATTCGAAGTAGAAATGCTATTTAGTTGAGGAGAAACATCACATTGCCAATTTTTTCCATGAACTTTTTACTGTCATAAATCAATCAGAATAGACTGCAAATCACAATAAGATATAATTCAAGCCTCATGGCATATATCGCATATATTGCAGAAGAACGTTACAAGGCTCCTAGCCAAAGTTAGAAAGAACACAGAAATAACATCGAGAGCATAAAGTGAGGCAGATATCAAGGAAATAAAGCAAATTGTCTGGCCATAGTGAAATATGAGAGATGATACTTCTCTGCAACTCACCACCTACGTAGCTAGTCCAAATCCTCAATAAATATCGTTCACGCTCTGGATAAATATCTTGACTGAAGACATTTAAGTCAGGATGGGAAACAATAGAATTTTTCTTTAATATGAGAAAGAACTTCACCAAAGAAGGTGCAAAATAACAGCTTATACTTTACAGAACGATGGAAACCTCGCCTAAATTGAATGAACAATGTCTTGGAAACCAATGTTTTTATCTCATTACAGCCGAATGATTCTTTATTTTCATACTTTCTGAGTGAGTTTGGAACTTTGAGAAGGAATATACTGAATCTAAACTGATTTCTACAACGCCTTCTCAAATAACTGGCTGCTCCTGGTGTGATGTTGGTTTTTACTAGCATCGCAATAAGTCAAGATCTCATTCACCTCATGTGGATGCATGCATATGTAGAAGAGTGCAAAACTCTTTTGTCTCAGAAAAAAGAAAGTGCATTCATGAAAAGATGCACTTCATGCGAATTTTTCAAATGCTACGATCGTTGTGAGTTTGAGAGGCTGTTTCGCAAATTCAGGCTTGGGATGAGGTCAGTTTCATCCCTCGCACAATATTAAAAGAGAAAATCACTTGAAAAGGCAATACTCTAAAACGAGTTGAGTATGTAAAAATTTCGAATGAAGGTTTTGAAGTTAATTGTGTGAAGAAGGTATCTCATGTTTTATTCATTTGTTTCAAGTCTAATTTTATGAATAAATGTATCGTATCACATATGATATTGGAACTACGGATTTATTTTTTGTTGTTGTGAATATAACTTTAATTCTTCGTTTGAATTGCTTGAGTTGACTCTGCCAATATTAATGATAGCCCATTTTTCTGTACTTTGTTACTGATGGCAGCCGACTCAACTCCTTGTTTTAGCTTTGCGCTTTCTCTCAACAATTTTGAATCATAGGTAAAGGAATGCAACACAATCAAGTCCACCTTTAGTATATAGCAAATAAATCCATTATAATCTCCTTATAATTTATCATACCTTGGTAGACATTTGCAACACACGAAATATCACGAGTCCTGAAATCTATGAGAAAAATAGCATCCTTACCGGACTTGCAAGCAATGTAATTCCCACAAGGACTCCATTGAGCGTCATAAACTCTATCTCCTACATGAGAATACCATTGTTATTGGAATAACTGGGGAAAAAAATATTATTTTATCACCTGGACCTAACTTCCTTTGGATAAAATCATCCCCTCTGAAAATATTCAGTTGCTGAGGCTGTCTCAGATCATGTACTGCCAAACAATTAGAGACAACTGACAAGATCAAGTTTCCATCATTTCTCCACTCGATATTCCAAACCCCTCCAATATTTAGAGATTGAATTGATTGTTATTAAATTTACCACTGTGTTTTCCATAAGTTAGATCCTTATCATAAATTAGTGTTCCTTTGGAAGGATCGATAAAGTTCAAGCTTTCATCCGAGGGCGTGATGGCTATTAAAGCCGATTGTGGGTTCCATCTGCAATGTTCAAAGTACCCATCTACCTCAAAATTAAAATTGGAATAGGAGACAATTCCGACTCTTTTCGCGTTGAAAATCGTAACTTGCGCAGACCTCTTCGGTAAATACGTCCAAAATATGACACTTTCGATTCCCATACAATGCCACCTGATGTCCCTCTGGATTCATATCCACACTATAAAAGATCTCTTTTTCAATATGATGAGACAATGTAGGTCGATTCCGTGTTACTATCAAAGCAAGGCTTCCATTGGGATCTTTTGAGCACTTGATATGAGGTCAAATCCAATAGATGATATAGCGTTTTCCCGTTCACTGGAAATATAGCAGCGAGATTAGATTTATTGGAATAAGGTATGTGCTCTTGAGCTAGGGTGAAATAGATTATTAAATGTGGAAATATGATAATTTCACCTCTTTCCAATTCGTAATAATCGGAGTTAAAGATTGCGATCATATCCTTCGTGTGATCGAGTATCTGGTAGCAACCATGATCTGAGTTCGTCTGGTTGACGGAAAGAATGAAATTTTGATGCGGCAGCTGTAAGAACTTCCTCTTATAAACTAATTATTGATATTTTTAAGATGTTTGCTCAGATATTACAATTTTTTGAAGATCGTTGGTATGGTTCGTAAGTTTCACCGGTCACCATATCATAAATGCCAAAACTTCCTTGAGATGACCATGCTATTGATAACGAAGGATTATCAATTGGTTGCTGAAGGTCCTGTGATCCTCGTCTCCTCCTCACTTTCTCAAATTTGTCTTTAGCTAGATGATTTTCAGATAAAATCGCCTTCAAAATGGTTTTAGTTGTCTCGTTTCTACAAGAATTGTCTAGTTTAACAAATGATTCTTGAATGTAGATCTGATATTGCTCTCTGCTACTCGCATTTAATAGCTTATTTGTGTCTTCAGCGCTGATTCCAAAGCCTTCCAGTAATTTTAATCCCAACAAATAAACTTCAGGAGTCAAGAGAAATTTGCTTTCCATCTTCGTCATAGGATCGTTGAACACTGCATACTCTGTTCTCAAATTGATCTGGTCTGCGCATGAAGCCCCTTCCTTCCAATTACAGACAAGGAGTTTCTTTGGTTCAGGAAAATAGTGGATATTTTTTTGTTCAAGCGAAAATTTGCAAAGCCTCATTTTAACGTTCAAATACCCGATATTTTCGAGCAACTCTTTGAGGAGCTCACCACTATTCTCCATTTGAGCCAATTCATTCAGTTTTAATTGGCTTTGAACTCCTTTTGAAACAGAAGCTATCTTATCATCACGAATTTCGAACTTTTGAATCTGAATCGCTTTTGTTTCTCCCAGTTTGAGACACTGATAGAGTGTTTCCTGAGTAAACGTTGTTTTTAGAGCATTCGTAGCTCCAACGTCACATTTTCGGGCGTCAAGAACCCTAATGCTATTCACTCTTTTATCCTTCGGTGATATTTTAGGAGTAGCTTCATAGATTTTCAAATGATTTGCCCGGAGAACACATTTGAACTTGGTGTGAGAAGATCTGAGCTTTGAAGGAACGACACCATCTATCACCCAGTCCCAGTTTGGATTGATATACATTTTAACAAAGTTGATTTTAATATCATTTAATCAGCCTGAAATGAGAGAGATTTTGTGTTTAATTAATACGATATTTAAATGAACTTTTTTCCTTTGATGAATCGAAATGAGATTACTTATCCTCCTCCTTCCTGCACATCATCAAGCCTTCGAAACAAACACTCTACATAAACAGAAAAACCATAGACTTAATTCTCGCAATTGACCTGAATATTTCGCGCCGTCTTGCACCCCGATTATTATGTATAGTCCCACAAACAGCAGCAACAACAAAAAAAGGTAATAAATAGATAGCCTTTTGTAGAGCTTCTAAACGGTGAAAAACTGAAAATTTTATAAATAACATCAGGAAGCAATTTCTGACGAGTATCGATAAAAGATTAAATTTTTCTATGATGAAATACGGGACTATATTAAAATCGACTTTTCTTTCTGTATGTTTCACGCCCTACTTTCAACTATATTTGCGATTTGGTTATGACGTTTCGTCGGAAATAACACGCGTCTTGGCTCTCACTGGAGGAGTTTTTTCAAAGATAGTCTTATTTTGTTCCTCATATTCAGCGGTGATATCTGCAATTGCCCTACTAAATTTTTTCCAAAAAAATATGATTTATAAAGTTCTCTAAGGATTAATCCTTACCTTTGCTGCAACTCTGCTTCAAGAACGTTACTCCTGCTAATATCGATTACCTGAGCACTTTCCTCTGCTCCGCTTTGTTCTTTCTCAATTGGCTCAGCTTTTTCTGGTTTTGCTTTCCTTTTTATGAATTTCCTCATCAATTGGATCACACTTGCTTTATGGTAAGAAAATAACTTGAAAAATAAATAACTCACTGCCAAGACATTCACTATAGCAATCCCGACCTCAATAACAATCTGAAGCGCGTTATTACCATCAGCGATCGTGCAGAACAGTATCAAAAGAAGTGTCCATTGGAACGATCGAATGATATAATCTTCTGCTCTCTGTACCTCCTTAAATGGATGAGGCGAAGCCTTACGATATAGTCTGTGGTAGCAATGGATCACGATGATGATAGCAACTCCTTTTCCAAAGACAGAGGTTTTGAGCACGGAATTTAACAGATATACAATGACCTTGAAAACTATCATAATTATTCCCCAATAGTAAGCTCGGTCAGTGTAATTGCAATATAGTCCACCAAAAACCACGTAGACTCGCCGGGAATTCATTAACCTCGATCTCTGCCATCGGAGAAACAAAAAGATGACGAATGGAACGATCATCGTCCATATAACAACAGCAGGGATAACGATGATATTTCGGAATTGGATGTACTGATCGGTCCCACATTCAACGTTTGGGTTGACGACGACATAGGTTCTAGCGCTCGAGGGGTCAAGCTGTTGGCAAAACAGGTAGTTAGAGAGGGTCCCAACAATTCCTGGCTGCTCAAGCATGATAAGCCCAACTACTGTAACGCCGGTTTTCATTATTAATTTGTCTTTGTGATCTTTGGATTTTCTATGTAATATTGCTAAGATCAGCTCAATGACAAGCAGAATGAGAATTTTGATGACAGGAGAGAAGACGAAAAGAAGAACCTCCAATCTAAGCATTTCGAAGGGATCTTTAATTTCGAGGAAGAGCAGACATTGCAGTGAGAATAGCGCTTGTTCGTTGGGGTTTCCAGCTGCCTTTGATGCTGTGAAAAGATTCGTTGCAAATACGCCTCCTGGGATGAGTGTTGAGAATATTGAGGTGATTTGAGAAAAGGTAGAAAATATCGTGAGGTAGGATCCAGGTTTCAGCTTTATCACTGGAGATCGCGATGTTTCTGAAGCATTCTTCAAGGTGGCGACTGTCCCTCCTTCTAATTGATTACTTGTGGGAGTAGTAGTTGCAAAAGACGCGAGAATTTCATCAAAAGCTTTATTGTTATCTTTATAAATCGTAATCAGCGTGTAGATCTGAATTGCTAGATTGACAACTAGAAGAACAACTCCAATAGCGATCAATTTTTGTCGGGAAGAGCACTGGGTGCACTCGCCTTTACCATTAGAAATGAATTCGTTGTCGCCATTACATTGGAGGCACACCGGCCCTTGAAATTCATCAGCACATAGATTGTCTGCTCCGCCGAAACATCGGGATCTGCCTTTGCTCAATGGGCATGGAATTATCAAGTAAGAACTGTTGGAGCTTTTCCAATAATCAGGCTCTGGGATAACACTACTGCCACCATTACAGACTGCTCCTTGTGGACATGCAGAGCATTCTTTGTCAGAAGTATTCAGTGAATAGGTCCCAGCCTGACAATAAACACAACTACCGCTTGCGGTATTATTAATCTCTCCGACCATGCATTCCCTGATCTCAATGTAAAAGTGTGTTGAGACTTGATAGTTTAGGTCACCCTTTGATGTGTAGTTAACTGCAACCTTGACCTTTGAATAGGCTTGACCATATAGAGTAATCGAAGGAGATTTCAACGTACAAACGGACTGATTACAATTGCCGTTGCTCTTATTAAAAGAGGTATCACTTCCTTCTGAATAGAACGAGAAAAGTATTTGTGATTGAGACGATTGGGTTATCACTTTTTGGCTGACTTGCCGCTCCTCATTTTTATAATAAAGAGTAAGATTTAATTCCAGTCCTTCAAGAGAAAAAGATGAAATATTCCTCAAAATTTGATAAGAACTACCATCAACCTGGATTTCATCCATAACACCAAACTCTTGTGAGACTAATTCAATCTCGAAAGTATTAGGATTGAATGCCATAAAGTTTTCATCCATCGAAGATTTGATTGCGTCGAAGATGTTACCACTCTCAGTGCTATTAAAGGTAGAGGACGTTAAACTGAAGATGTTGCCGTAAATAAGTGGTCCAACTACACCTGCGGAAATGTTCTGAAAAGTATTACTGGTGAGAAATAGCGTGTTGTCGTTCATATAAAATATGCCTCCTCTTTCATCGGCAGAAATATCTAGAAAGGAATTACTTTGAAGGGTAACTACTGTATTCCCTTGAGTTGCATAAGTGCTATAGAAAACTCCTCCATTTTGAGCATTGATCCCTTCAAAATGACATTCTATAATGCTAATGTTACCAAATGAAGAGCTATCCTGAGATGCAGCAAGATTTCGTAATGCTGATTGAGAATTAGATGCATCAATACTGGCAGAGGCACTTGAAGTGTTGCTTAAATAAATAATACTTCCATTTTTTGAAACTGAGATATCCTCAAATGTATTATTCTTGAAATAAAGAACTGCACCGTATTGAAGTTTCTGTCCAAAATAGATAGATCCTTGGATCCCTAAAATATGTTGGAATTTATTACTCTCGAGTTTCAATATGTTTTGATCTAATTCCTTTCCAATAAATTGCGAAGAGTCCGTTTTGATAAATGCTGCTATGCCATCCTCTGACAATGCTGGAATATCTGAATTGCGCATATCTATATTTGAGAAATTAGAGCCTTCAATGGAAAGCAAAATTTGACAAACTTCTGATTGGTTAAAATCATTGGCATTCAAATGAAAAAGATTGCAACCTTGCCCTAAAGTGAGAATATCGATAACGCTGTTTTTCATTAGCACTGAAGAGCCATTATATAATATAGGCAAAGTGTTTTCGACTTTCATGATTTTCTCGCAATTTATGTCGAATAATGAGTTATGGCTAAGGTTAAGTCCTGTGACTGCTATATTGTCAAAAGTAGCATCTATTTTATCTGCTCTCATCATTCCGAACGATGTGCTGCCATTGTGCGGTAATTCAGCATTGTATTTGAAACCTGAGACCTCCAGCCTACTTTCATTATTATTTTGGAATATTATAAGCCAGCCTTTCATGTATCCACCCATATCCAAGCTGCAGTTATTGATCGTAATATCGATTTTTTCTTGGCAATCTTTCACTTCAAGTATTCCAAAGTCACTTCCCACTGAATCAACTTCAGCTGAATATGAGAAAGTTACATTCTTAAAATACAGCTCAGATATCTTCGTAGACTGAAGAAGAATAAGTCCTGCCTCTTGAGCTATGTTATCACTGAATTCACTGTTCGTGATATTGAGAATGACTGAGAACCCTTCGATGAACATCAGAGTTGCCATCGGAGCTTTATTTCCAATGAAAGAAGTGCTCTCGACAGCAATAGAGAGAGGTGTCGTCTCATCAGGATTAACAAAAGTCATTAGGCCAGACTCTGATTGATCTAAACCTTGATTATCTTGAAATATACTTCCATTTATCACTAATGCCTTGAGAACGAGATAGATGGCTCCTTTCCTCTCATAATGAATGAGATTTTTGAAGGAGCTGTTCAGAAATGAAACTTTAACAGCGGACATGCTGAGAATATGATCATTTGGAGTGATCGATAGCCCATTCAAGGCCACCCCATCAAAAATTACTTCTAATTGACTTGCTGCGATTTGAATGATAGGACTGGTGAACATCTCTCTTGCATATGTTTGGACTGTCTTATCAAGGACGATGTTTTTGAAAATGACGTTCTTGAAAGCTATATTCTTGTAACTACTGCTATCTGTATTCAAGTTGCTGCTATTCTCAGATGTCCCCAATCTGAGAAACACTGGAGAAAGTAAGAGTTCCGCTACGCTCGTGATGACCACATCAGAAAAACTAGAGTTTTGTATGGTAATTGGCGAAGGATATCCCTCATCATTGCCGTTAGTTGATAATGTAGCTGAACTAATCAGATCACAATCGATTTGCATCCAATCCTTTGTTGATTCAATCGAACTGACAGAGCTTCCAATGAATTCAATTACTCCACAAACTGAAGCTTTAATTTGATATCCAGTGATTCCATTGGCATCGCGGATAGAGCAAGTGGTTATTAGCAGCTTCATTATTGCTGGAGATTTGTATTGAAAGACAGTCCCATCTCCAGAAATATTCGAAAACGATACTTCGCTTAACACTGCCTGCTTGAGCACTGCGAGTTTAATGATGCCAAAATCTTGATCTGTTGAAACTTGGATATTCGAAAGTGTGCTCCTTTCGACAAACAGAATGCTATTCTCATTCGTGATGCCCGTAGCACCGATAAGGGATAGACCATTTGTCAAATAAATATTCTGAAACACAGTATTTTGAAGCACAATATAAAAGTACGAGTCTGAACCATCCGCTGTATAAGCGGCTAACTTACTCGGAAGCTCCCGATGCATTTCCAGCAGATCGCTTAAATCTTGAAATATACCTTCCTCTGCTCCTGGTGAGTTCAGAAATGTTTTTCCGACAAGTGGCACAATCGGTGTATATGTTCCAAACGTAATAAAAGAGGAGCCGTCAAGCATGATCTCATCAAAACTGCAATTTACAATAGTTACAGTTGGATTATTACTGATTATCAGAGAGGATTGATTTTCGATGGAGATTTCCTGAAAAGTTGTATTAACGATCATGAAAGGGCGAGTTTCAAGTAGAACTGTGGTACTATTTACGTAGAAATCAGAGGAAGGGTACCCAAGTGATTTCCCTAAATTGTAACTCAAGAACGCTGCTCCTTGATCAAGTCTGAGGTTGCTGATAGTAGCGTTTATAAGCATGAAGGAAGAAACGTGCGCCGATGGAACGGCTAACGAGCACCCAGAAAGACTATTATTCTCTGCTGTAAAATTTACTATTCTGAGATAAGTTGATAGCATCTCGAACACATTGGACAGTCCTGATCCAACGAAAGTGCTATGTTGGAGGGTGATATTCGTGACCTGGACAGCGTACAATTCAATTGGTGCGGTTGCTAAGTATGGATTGTTTAGTTGAAACAATCCGCTGTCATTGAAGTGGCAATCACTGACCAAAACATTACTCAGAGAATTCACTTGTGTTGTTAATGACATACCGGTGTCTAGAGGCCCGAACTTGAAAAACATCACGAAATCAAATGAGCAATTCATCACGGTGAAATTATCCACGATAAAGTACCCGAAATTAACCATGGTTTGCTTCTCGACATGAACTAAGCCGCTGTACCCAAAAAATTCAGAGTTTTTGATCATAACGTCTTTCAGCTGAACGTTGTGGATGCTGGGTCCTTCGAAAAACTGATGTAGTATTATAAATTCTTTCCCCGATCTGTAATTCTTTGTCGTAAGAGTTATTTTATCCAGGGTTATGTTTGATATGCTTGCATTCGAACCTTCTGAATTTATCACTGCAAAATCCTTGGTGCTGCCAGCAGCCCAGTCAATTTTTATATCTGAGAAATATATATTTTGAGCGATGAAATCAGCAGTATGAGCGATCCACAAGACATCTCTTAGGGACTCAGAAATCGAGCAGTTTTTGACTCCATAATTCATCACATGCGCTTTTTCAAAATGCAACACTTGTACGGGAGGATGAAATGTGAGATAATCCGATATCGTGCAAGTTACTTCGATATTGGTAACTACAGCCATTCCTGCTTTCACATTTTCAGTGTAATTAGTGATACGGAGGAATTGGTCGATCAAAGCGTTGCCCTCGTAGTAGATCTTGAGGTTTTCAAACACGCCGTTTTGTCTCAATTTAAAAACGTATCCTAAGCCATTACTATTAAAGAGTGTTGAATTACTCATTCTCATATCGAGTATATTCTCGAATAGCATGGCAGTATACGGACCATCCCGCAAACAAGCATTTTGAATGACTACTGTTTCTATATTTCTGAATTGAGGGGTGACACTATGAACGTCGGTTTGAAGAAAAACCCCTTCAATGTAAAAAGACTCTAATCCTGTTACATCCCATACCGAATTAGCTTGAAGTGCTATAATGGGCAAATTGCTGCAATCGGAAGGCTGAGAGACGCCGCTTTCCAGTCGTTCAGAGGTAATTTGTATGCTTCCGGAATCACTGCTATGAAGTATGAAACTATTAATCACCTGTGGAATGCCGACAGTGTTGGCTAAGAGAATAACTGTGTTGTCAGGGTCTTTGAGCTGTCCAGTAGAATCATTGATCAGCGAATTAAGCACGTTCTGAAGGGCTTCTGAAGGCGTCGAAGCGAGATCAGCATCAACGGTGACAGTCGTTGCGGAGGAAGTGAAGAAGATGAGTTGAATGAGAAAATAAACCAGGTACATATTTTATTACGGAAATGTTAAAACCAAAATAGCAGAAGTAGATTAAGAAAAATTTTATTAATCTTTTGGAATATAACTGAATTTAAATAATTTTTATCGTCTTGAATCGCTGTCAGAAAGCTAAAAAGAGTTAATGAGACAAAGTTCAAATAGTTGTTGATTTTTTATGGCTGTTTTTTCAGTCATTGAGTTAATTCCTTATTTTAACAGATTCCTTACTTACCCAGAGCAGAATAAGATCATTCTATTTAAATCCAACTCAATCTAAACCAAAATGTGTCTTGCCTCTTTTTTTGGGAAAAAAACCGCTCACAATCAAGAAAACTATTCCCAACCTACGACGATCCACCATTGGAATACTCTCAACTGAAATCGAAGGACGCAACAATTTTTACCATCCCAAAGCCGATGGGTCCTTTCCAAATATATGGCATGACAAAATTTGCACCCTCAGACACTGATTTGGTCATGATTTTAACGAAGAATTCTTCAATTGTGAGTGAAAGGCTTTCCGGGAATAGTTGACGGAATTAGAACGATTACCCGATGTCACAACTCGAAATTAACTTTGCTTCCAGATGAATTAAAAAATCGCTTGAGCAGATAAATTAAATAGCCGCTTAAAATAACTTCAAAATAGGCCATGGCGATATCGGGTTCAGCAGACATCACTTTATCTGAGACCTCTGGCTAATTCTCATGTTGGATTTAGGATGAAACCAACAAAAAACCTTTATGCTTGAGTTTATCGAAAGTAATAACTATCTTTGAAGCAGTTTTGAGTAAAATCTGGCCGCACGGTTCAAAATGGTGTTATTATTGGCGGGAAAGGTGAAATAAATAACATTTGCCCAAAAAAAAGGTTCGAATCGGACATACTCAGTAAGGATTGCTCCTTTATGACTGAAAATAACCAAAATGCCAATAGAATTGGTAGAGACACATTAAATAAGCTTAAACACATACGCTAAGTCATCCGAACCTGTCATCACAAATATTTAATGAAATTTTAAGAGAGCAGTAAGTTTTATGAAATTTCTTTCCCATGGAAAGCAGTCGAGTCCTTCATGGTGCAAAAACTAACGAAACGCTATTCGCCCTTCAATACTCAGCAGTCTTTTACGTTATATGAGACTCTAAAGTATTTCTTTATCTAAACTATTTATCGAGTTGAAGATAAAATCAAAATACCGATTTTTTAAATGTAAGAGTAGCATACGCTCCTGAGAGACCATGTACCGCACACATTTACCTTTAACTGGAGCGTTTCGAGAATGAAGCGTTGTGTTTATCTAATTCAATTGGAACATGGTTTTCTTTGAACCGCAGGAATTGCTGTAGCTTCCAATCTGTTAGTTCGATGCGCACCAGTCCCTAAATCCTCCATCTTCAAAATCAAAAAAGTTTCCTCAAGCTTCATCGTCACCGATCTCATCATGAGTTTATTAAGTTTTCTTACTTGGTTAGAGAGTGCACATCAACAGATTTTAATATTCTCATGATTTTGAGCTTATAAACACCCGATTTCATTCATCAAGAAAGATCATTAATCACAAATCGTTCTCAATATTTCCAACGCAATTAGCAAGAACTGAAATTGGAAATTAGTAGCGAAAGCTAAAAAGTATGACGTTCTTTGGTTGACCCTTTTTATTACAACGAAGTAGAATAACCAGTGGAGGCTGTTCACAATACATTTTCCGAGAAAGCGCAGGCACTCTCGTTGAGTAGAAATAATTCCTCTCTGTGGCATCGTTGATGTATCAATACACTATTCGACATCACTTGAACAGTTATTTCATAAATCTAACATGCACTCTAAATTATTAATTTTTCTACGAAAAGTAGAAATAACAAATTAACTTCATAATTCGGATGAGCTTTTCTACGAAATGTAGAACAGATTATAGAACAAATCGAAAAAATATTCTGTATTCTTTTTCCTTCGATTCAATAATTAATTTTGAACATAATGTGCATGCGACAAGTACTAAACGTTTCTGGCGTATTTTTCGATGGGAGAAAAAAAGAGAGTGAAAATGACTTTCAAAATAAACCACCCTGTGTCAGACAAGATTATTTATTGCATTTTTGGATTGAGTAACATCTTCAAATTGATCGAGCAGCGAGAAGCTCCCGAATTTAATAGCACAAAGCAAATAGAGTATATCGTACTATGTATTACCTTCAGAAAAAATTTTTAATTCTTACTGCGCTGATTTCAATAATCAATCCATGTCATAAAATCTCAAGTGCGGAAATTTCGTGAAATGTGCATACTCTCAATTTCAGTCCTGGTGCACTATGAACAACGATTGTTCTAAGTTCAATTCGCTACCTTTATGCAGAAAGTATCAATTTGAGCTAATGCGAATAGCTCTTGTAAACAGAAATTTATAAAGTTTCCATCCTAAGTACAATGATATATCATTTCTTCTGAGTTCTGATTCGGGAATATTAACTTTGCTTATTTCAATTTCTTGAAAGCTTCTATCCTGATAATTTGCTTTTCCTATTTCAAGAATAATTCAAAGATATAGAATTTTCACAAAGGGATCTAACAGCAGAGAAGAATAGTTCAGTTAAATGAATAGTTGTAAATAATAATGATGGCTGAAGCTTCCCTTCAGAATATTGAAGACTCAAGCACTAAAAATGAGTGCATACACAATGATTTCGAATTTAGCTATAAGAATGGTAGCTCGAGAGAAGGAGATCATCAAATATGAAGGCCTTTAGATTTTCTGAGTTTCGATACGTGAGAACTGAAGATCTAGAATATAACAATAGATTCTACCATCCAAGTCGGGTCTAACAAAGAAAGCCAAGATATTTGATTGTGAAGGGCCAATTTACAATCACTTCTTTATCTAGAAAACAATAGAACAGAAAAGAGATCAAAATTGCAGTCCTCATTTCTGAAATGAATGATATCGTAGGTTCTTTCGTGGCTATTTATCGAGCAACTTCGCAGAATCTTATAACATTTGAATTTGGATATGAAGAAGTGCATTACTACTTAATTTATTCGAGAATATGATTTTTAGACACAACAGTAGCAATTAAGCAATAGACTGCGTCGTATATCTCCTGCCCATGACTGTTAGCTATGCAATATCAAATTTTTTTTTTCCAACTCATTTCAGAACGAAAAATATTATTTTTCAGCATGATTCGTAAACTTTTTTGTTTTCTAATGAGTGAAAGAGGACAAACCAGCAAATCAATGAAAAGTAAAACGCTAACAACGTTTCTATGAGAAAATATAGTGATAAGACACGATCAATAGTAAACAACTTGGCACAATAGAGCATCTTAAACTCTTGTAGCAGACACTGTTCAACATTCTATTGTAAAATTAATATGAAGGTAACATCTTTGACTTAATTGTTTAATTCAGTTGTCCTTAATGACTGTATGAATAAATAAGTAATATATTCACAAAGCAGTGCTTTCAGGTAACTGATTTTAGATCAGTTTCATTAAGACATTAAGATTAGTCGACCGTCTTTCCAAATACTTTCTTAGAAAATAAAAAGTTTCAGATTTTCCGGTTAGTCAAAGTGGGAAATACATGTAGTCTCATTTTGGTTTCGTCCCTTCTCATTGATTTGAAGTATTAGGAAAGGAATGCAATAGAGTCAACCTCTGATTTGTAAATAATAATCAATATCAACATTGTTAGCAAATATGGTACCTCGATAAGAGCTTCCAATGCATGAAATAACTCTCGTTCTGAAATCCATAAGGAATATTGAACCATTAAGTGACTTGCAGGCAATGTAATTCCCACAAGGACTCCATCG
>ENA-UOUE01000298-UOUE01000298.1-compost-metagenome-genome-assembly--contig:-NODE-298-length-41507-cov-7.363963_pt1 | contig 41507 bp, 34 predicted proteins | sample MGYA00238146_ERZ747223 | MGnify/ENA primary metagenome ERZ747223 (study PRJEB28781, sample SAMN06268865) | compost metagenome | isolation source: single cell | place: USA: California, Emeryville, Joint...
CGAGGATTAACCTAATTTCGAAAAATCGACTGACTGTTTTCACGTCATCACTAATCAACGCTTCGTTAGTGAGTCTTCGGGAATCTCAAGACTGTCAGCTAGAATGTTTCGTATGATAGTGATGTCAATTTTAGTTTTTGAATTGCTCGCGTTTTTCACATTCAAGTAGCATTTTTTCCAATCATCCAACTCTCCAATTAGTAATCATTCAAAGAAAGTTCAAATTTTTCTTTCGAAAATTATTCCATAAAATCGATATTAGCAATGTGAGTAGCTTCTAATGCGATTTTCACTTTTCAAAATAGGATAATATCATGGCTTGCACTTCTTTATATGATGTAACTTGGATTTTTAACAAATTTGAGTTGATTTATTTCTTCAAGGAATAAATATTTCTGTCCATAGCTTATCGATTCGTCAAGACAATGGAACCTTCTGCAAAAGAGAATATCACTAAACTGATAGGGATCAAAATCAAAACTCTCGACAATGCACTCCATGAATTCAGTGTATCTAAAGAGAATTCAATCAGCGAGCTTAAACAAAAAATTTTTGCCGTAGAAAAACAACATTCTCACTTGTTGCAAAAATAACTCTCTTTCATAGCAATTGAATATCCCCGTTACGCGACAAAGGATTATATTTCAAGGCAAACTTCTTCACAATCACGACCTGATCTCCTCTTATAAGGTATTGATGGAAACAATTAGGAATCTCTTAACAGGTGTATAGATTGAAGATGGGCACGTGCTCCACTTAGTCGCAAATCCTGCACCTCCTGATCATGAAAGAGGTATCGGCTCAAAAAATTTATTTTGCTTTGAGTTTATATAGAAAATGTCTCGAATCAATCTCAGCAGCAGCCATTTCCTTCTCAGCAATTACCTTATCAAGGGAATCAATCTCAAATTCAAAATGAGCATGTCCCAAATAGCAATCAATTTCAGGAATCCGCTCATGACTTTGAGATATTATCAGGAATTATTCGCACTATGAGTAAAATTGAGACGTTTTTGCTTTCGCTAGATATTATTCACAGGCGAAACAACCTTCAACAGGAGGAATTTACGAAGAAGGCTCTTGCAACAGAGAACAAACGGCTTCAACTTGGATCAGGTGGAGCATATGGAAGTTCTGAGACAGAATTTAATGAATGTTGATTTGCTCATGACAAGTTTCACAAAACCTGAAGAGCTCTCTCAACAAGAAAATGGTAAATTTAATTCGAAGGACTTTCTAGCAACTCTCTTTCTTATATAGTGTATACGAATCCATATAATTTCTCCAGAAGGAAGCTACACATAGGACAATGGGTCGATGTTAAAGATACAATTGACCAGTGGGTATAAAGCATCTCAGCGTCTGTCCCCAATAATTTTGTTAGCTGGAAGCACAGGTGATAAATGTGCAAGGGAATCAGGCCTACATTCATTACAATGGATGGGGAACTCGATGGGATGAGTGGATTGATATGAATTCTCCGAGAATAGCATTATTTCGGTATTTCCATCAACACAGATCAAATGGTTTCATTATAAAGTATTTAAACTCAGGACATATACAGTACAAGCGGCCTCTTGTAGATATATGAGTCCAATGCCAAATAATATGCCTGACGGAGACCCAACTCATATACCCACACAGCAAGTTGACCCTGTTGATCTCGTTTATGATATCTCTAACATCCTTTCTAAACTTTCAAACATCACTTCAAAATTGTACGAACTTCAGACATCACCCAAGTCTGAGAAACATCCAGAATCAACGCACAATAAACAAGAGTGAGGATGAACTTCTATTCTTATACACTTACAGTTATTTTCCTTCTTAATTAGAGCATCACTCGAACTCCAGAACGTAATCAGTGGGATGATTGAGGAGCAAAAAATTCAAACTGAAAAAGAAAAAGAGAAAAACGTAACCTTTGAAGATGCTGCATCTTTAAAGTCTCACAAATCTCATGACAAGAATCCTGAGTCAGATGCTTTGTCAATTAAATCAATGAAGTAAAATCCTATTTCCAAGCATTCTTCATTAGAAATAATAACGTCATACTAAAACAGATCTATAAAATCAATTTCTGCGTTCTCAAATGCAGGGAAAGATCAAATGATAAATTTCCCAGAGTACATAAGCGTAACTATAATTTTCTCGTTTTAGTGGAATTGATAGTTTATTTAGGAGGAAGATTCTGAAGAACGCTCAGAGATAAGATCAAGTCTCACTTTTACAAAACTTTTGTTGCTCACATTTTCTAGATATTCCTGCTCAGCATCCGCAGCATACAAAGGAGAACGTTATGGCTTTACTCGCAAGCCAGCTTGCGCCACTTTATGATAGAGTTGGTCGTCTGATGATTGGTACTCTATAACACCTATACAGAAACTCTTAAATCTTTATTAATAATAAGATCTGGCACCTCACTTCGCAGTTCTCGGTGGAAGTGTCCAATCAATGTAACTTATTTTCAAAATTTCCTTTGCATAACTTTGCACTACTCAATACAGAAGTCTCCCAAATCAAAATCTCACTAATCTTTCGATACTTACGAATGAAAGTACCTCATCTAAACTATGCTTCTTCGATGAAGTAACAATATGTATAAAAATAGGTCAACAGAATACAAATCCCTCGCAGAACAGAACCTATGCTTTTCAAGTAGAGATTGCTTACTGAGAGTTGCCAACTAATATTATAAGGTTCCTGTGATGTTAACCCCCGGAGAAGTGACCCAGGCAAGTGGTACTTCACAAAACAGCAGAGGTCTCAACGAAACTGGCAATATTGATATACATGTCCATGCTATTTTCGGTCCTCTTCGTAACACGAGCAATACTCACCAACAAGCTCAAAATCTTCAAGGAAATAATCCCATAAATAGCAATACCGGCCAAGTAATTAATTTCGCTTTTCGTAAAGTGATCAATGTTCATCAGAATCGACAGACATCGAATCAAGGGTTGCGTCCTCAAACCTCAACAATGCATCCTAGTACAATGAATCCGTCACTGCAAAGAGCCCAAAGTTACAGAAATGTTCAAGATAATACAGGTGAGAATGAAATTTCGTTGCAAAATGCTCCTCATCAAAGCACCAACAACACTTCTCACGTCAGTTTCACACAAAATTTGCAAGATAATCTCAGTACCATACTTCCAAATCAGAATAATCACTCGCATTCAGTTTCTCAAAACATGAATACAACAAATTTGAACTCACTTGCGAATGCAGACATGGAACCGCTAAACGGGTAATAATATATGAAGCTATTTAACTGATCAACTTCTTTTGCTGTGTTAGCATCGAACTAGGCACGGCTCAATTAAACCGTGAAGAGAGTGTTAATCTGTTTCAGGAGCTAATATCTGAGCAGGCAGAGCCCCAAGAAAGAACATTGGAAACTTCGCTACCCACAAGAAACATGGCTGATAGAAAAAACAGCTGGAGTCGAAATGAAACAGAAAATTTAAGTGAAGTCTCTTTCGATTCCAAAAGGCATCTCAACAGAAGCGCAGACAACCCTTTTTCATTACAGCGTATGTCTTTTTTCCCCATGGCTTATAACTGATCTGTGTATTTCAAAGATCAACATACTAATGACCAGAATAAGAAGATACTTGAATGGACAGAAGGTCCTTCTTATGAATTTTATTTATTTGGTATTAATATTATATCATTAATAGAATCCGAAAACCACGAGGCCGATTTCTTTTCAAACAAAATTCTGCGAAATTCTGAAACTACAAAAAATCTTTCTGATGGAAAAGAATCTCAGGATGAGCCGAAAAAGAGGGATGACCAAGATGATCATCATTCCCAAGAAAGAGAAGAATTCTAAGGATAATCGTTATTGGTTTTTAAAATGTCCACTCTTCGAAATTGATATTTTTTACCTTCCAATGTATTATCAGGATTAGTAAAAAGTTGTAAATCCAAAATAAATCTGTGCAATTCAATATAACAACATTTCTTCTTCTACAATTTACTCCACATATATTGAGGACTAAATCCTCATGAGTCTCGATCTCCTTGTTCTTGAGAAGAAGCCCCGAATTGAAAGAAAATTTTTCTGAGACAGTTTTCAAGAGATTTCAAGGTCAAAAAAGCGCCAGCAACACACTCCGTGAAATCTAGCTCATGCGATTTGGATCATTTTGCTAATTCTAGCAATTTGAACGGTTGCTGCATATTTACCAGATTCTTATCCATAACCACAGGATTAAAATTGATCTTTTTGAAAAACTGTTTCTCATGTAAGCAGAAATCTCCACATTTATGATGCTGTCTCAAGATCTTCGAGTAATAAGTCAGAAAGAGATCGAATGACTCTAACATTTGATCAAGCTTCTCTTCAGAGAATAGATCTTTTTTATCGCGTGCCTTCTTATTGTGATTGAATTTCGGTTTCATGGTTTCTTTCAACTTCTCAACAAAAGTTTCCTTGATCTTTTCATCTTCAATGAGATGAACGTACAATCTTCGTAAGAGAGGTGTGTTTATGTTTACATCATGACTGCTGCGATGTACCTTGACCCTTTGAGCCAAAATCTTTTGATCCGGCGGTATTTCTGGTCTGTCGGTCTTTGTTCCATCAACAAATTTATCAAATTTTGTTGGAGCACCCAATATCCTGTGTACAGCATTTTCATCAGGGTGCGGATTGTGCTTGTAATACTTGTTCGAGAAAAATAAATCAGCATAGGAAAGAGAACGCACATTTGGCTCTTTTAACATCGGTCGCTCCAATTGAACTGGTATAGATTGCGTTATCAGCACGTTTGTCTTGTAAGGGCTGATCGACGCTCTTCTGTACTGATTGTCGCGCTGAATCATATCATTTGCAATTCGAATTGCGAGGCTTTGCAATTCACGAATGACTGACAATTCAGGGCGAGAAAACGAAGCTTTCAGGATATTTAACAGGCCGATCAAGTCTCTAATTTTGTCCAGTTCAAGATGGGTTAGAATAAAGGTGACCAGTCTCACGATTTCGGTTTCTTTCTCTTTGTCTAACCGGTTCATTCGGAGGTATTTTTTCAAATGATAAAGTGCCTCGTCAGTTTCTTCGACAAAAGGCTTGCGATAGAAGCTCACCTTTTCGGGGTTATGTTCGTCAAGTTGCTCAGGAATCGCTGAAAATTGTTTATTGTCATCAGAATCTGAGCTCAGGCTGCTTGACTCATCTATTCCGGACCTATGGATGTGAACGAACTTTCTTCTGGGTTGTTGCTCTGCTGGTATCTGGGTCTGGGTCTGGGTCTGGGTCTGAGTTTGGGTTTGGTCTTCTGGCTTCGGCTGTTCTAGGGTACTATTTTTTAGAGGAGGAAGCTCGACCTTTTTTTCTGCATTTTCGTCTTTTCTTTGAAGAGTCGGCAGTGAATTGAGCTTGACAAGTCTCTTTTTCATGGACTCATCAGTATCTTTAATAGCAGCAGGGCTTGTTTCCCCTGCTTCAATAAGACTTCTTTTTGCTCGTATCGAAGCCTCAGATCGTAGATGGTCTACCGAGGTGTTTTGAGATCTGTTTCTCTGTGGTTTTTTTCCTACTTTTGGTCTCATATAGCTTGGAACATCCTGAATAGAAGAACTCTGAGCCTCTTCCAGGCTGGTTTCTGCCTGTTTGGTTCGCTTTTCTCGTAGCTGCTCTCGGAGCTTTTTACGTCTAGCAATCTCACGCCTCCTCTCGACTAAATAAGGCGGCTCATTTCCATGACGTTCGTCATAAGAGTCAGAGTCTTCAAATTCTTGACGAGCGTGAGGCTGAGATTGATTTCTTATCGGGGGTTCATGTTTATTCCTAATATTTTGTGCCTCCCTAGGCGAATTGGAACCAGATACAGACCTCGAAAAATTCTTCTTGCCTCCTTCATCGAATCTATGAGGAGGACTTCGAGAGGTTTTGTTCTCCTTCGGTTGGGGTTTCCAAACTTTTAATACAACCTTCTCCCTCTTTTTCAAACCAAAAGCTTCGGTTTCCTTTCTTAACCTTTTCTTTTTTTGTACTATTTCGCCGTCGCTCTCATAGAAATTCTTCTTTTTATCCGGAGATACTCTTGTAGATCTCCCTTTGGTTGTATGTGTCTTGCCACCTGTGAGCATGGTTTTCCCCGTGGATCGCTCTTTACTTTCACTTGCTGCATTATCTCTCCTGCGTTCTGTGGTCTGCTTGGTATCATCTCTAAGATTTGGTTGAACACCATTTTCTTCTACTCCATTGAACTGATCCATAGAATCTACAACTGCATCGTCTTGATGGATAGCGAATCCACCAATATCATTGACATCCACACTAGCATTATCACGGTCGCCTTCACGTGACATTATTCTTTCCTTCCCCATAATTCTTCTGAGTTTGTTGTCTTCCTTCTTCTTTCTCAATATTTCTTCCTTTTGACGAAGCAGCTTTCTCTCAAATTCCTTCTCTTTAGCAGCGAGATATGCTTTGGGATCAGAATTGATATCAGGAGCTACTTCTTGAGTCATGCTCATTTCCTCAGCTTTCTCATCGACTTTGTTATTATCACCTTCGTCAGTTTTTGCAGCCAGCCGGTATCCAAGTCTGCTATCTGCTCTACTTCCTAAGTTTGTACCTCTGCTCCCTTGTCTACTTTTGGAAAATGTAGAAAGAGGTCTCGATGCAACATAGCTTGAGGTATCAGAGTCACTTGCATTTGGAAAAACAGGCTCAATTTTGTCCATTTTGAGCAAATCTTGCTCATCAGTCTGGGTCGCGCGATCAAGACCTTTAAAATATTTAAACCCATGGCTACTCTGGCTATTCGGTCTTGTGGGCGTATTCTCTCTTGATTTTTCATAAAAATTTGTTCTTGTAGCTGACCTTGAATCTTCAGTTTTGATTGCTGCCCGAATGCCTTCCCACTTTTTAGAATCTTCAATATCTTGTTCCATTATTGTTGCAATTTTGTCAACAAGAATTTGTTTTTTCTGCTGCTGGCCTTCCATCTGTGCAACAAGCTTATCGTACTTCTCTTTCAATTGACTAGACAACAAATTACTATTTCAAGCTTGGAAAATGGGCTATTTACTCGCTAAATTCTCGTAAAATTCCATATTCTTTCTTATAATTTCGAAGCCTTTTTTTCTTGTCATAAAGTTTGATGATCTTCTCTTCCTTGACAACAAGTTTCTTGACAGCATCTTTCCAGTCTTCTCGATACCGAGTCAGATCTTTTTTATGATTCTCTAAATCTTTCTCCACGTCTTTTTTGCTGTCGAGCAGCAATTCAAGGAATCTCTCTTGGTCTCCGAGTTGTTTCTGAAGTTTGGCAACCTCTTGAGATTTTTTACTCAAAGCGTCATTCATCTGTTCTATCTTATGGTCAAAGAGATCCTTAAGCTTTAGATGGTAAGCCATGTCGAAAATATCATTGTCAGGCTATTATTTGTCATACACGATAAGGATGTTGGTAGTTTAAATCTCTATTACCTCAGTTCCTACAGTTCTTTGCTTATTTTTTCTTACAGTTTCAAATTCGATAACTGCTTTTTTCATGAGTTCAATCAGACTCTCCTTTAACTTCCCAACCTGCTGCTTACTTGTTTCATCGGCTGCCATGTGATCTAAATAAGCTTGGACTTCTTGATCAGGTGCCTCTATTCAATTGTCTTTTTGTTTAGCTCAAGAAACTCTTTAATTTCTTTACGAAATTTCGGAGCGCCTTCATATCGATTAAGCAGTTTCCTCAGATTTCCTGATGCTTCAGAGTTTGCAATAAATTGAGTTTTTTTCTTCTGAGAATTCACGAACTCTTGCATCTTGAACATTGACCTCGATAAATTCTTTCCCAAACGATCCACAATTTTCTGTTGTCTCCTAATAATTTTGTCAGGATCTTTGGGGTCATCCCCAATCATGGCAAGCTCTTCTTCAAGCCCTTCATAAGGATCTATAAAATCGTTATAAGGGTTATCGTCTTCTTCATCATCTTCTGGATTTTTTTCTTCCATATTCTCTGAAATTTCTTTTTTATTAGCAATAAAGCGAAGCACAGCATTCTGGGCCATCCCTATACATAAAATTGAGGCAACTATGATGCTAAGTTTGGAGTACTGGAATTTTCTTCTTGCTGTTTTTCAAATTTAATTCTCACACTGAGCTTTTGAAATAGCCACATATATGCTTTGAGCAAGTAGTTGAATTCTTGTCGAACGGAAAAGATCAATTCTTCAAATACTCCAGCAAATAAGTCATGACCTATCTGCTGCAAGAATATTTTCATTTCATTCAAGCAGAACCCCTGTATTTCATGATTCTATAGTGGTAAGAATATTATTTCGTCGGTTCTTGCTAGAGGAATAAATGGTTGTATCACCTTGTTTAATACTGAGAGCCATTGCAAATTTGCAGTGCCTTCACAGTAATTAAATGCACTTTTCATCTCTCTCTCTGACTTTATCAGAATTTTCAGTATCTTTCTGGCTGTAGTGTTGAACCTTGAGATTTCTGTGTTACGAGAATTCACTGCAAAAAGTAGATATTACTGGGTAGAAACTTCAGTTACTTCCATTTCCTGATCTTCCGTTTGCTACTTTCTGCTAATAAAATCTGCAAACTAAAAATTAATTTCGTTGTTAATTGTGAGAATTATTTTTGAAACGGCCTATCTGCCTTCTATGATGTGTGGAATTTTCAAAATATCAACATTCAGCGTGGAGGAATCGAGAATTTCACTTCAACTAGAAGAAGATATGTTTCTCACAATTTCTCAAGAACAAATATTCTGAATTTTTTTTTTTGGAGGAGGAGGAATAGGAATAGTTAGGATAAAAAAGTTGGAAAAAAGAGCGCGGCTTCGAATAGAGACAGCGAGTTGTACGAATTGGAGTTTAGAATGACAAAAATCTTTTGAATGGTAAGAGAATTTAATCCTACTCCGTCGTATTAGCTCATCAAAATTTGGAGAGACTATTAATTCTAGTTGCTTAGAAACTTTTAAGAAATTTTTAGGAGTCGCAATTCCAAGTGAGACTATTACTAAATATCATTCATATGGGGAACTAATGAAATTTGCTTCACAGGAAAAATTTTTGCTGTATTTTGCGGATCTTTGAATTTAAATTTAGTCGTGTTCTTTTTAAAAAAGCTTGAGCACTAACCGGCACTTGCAAGTTCTAAATTCAAAAAATTATTCAAATTCTAAAAGGCTTTATTGCAGTTACCTAAGACTAAAAAGTATGGCTGACCCACTCTCACGAATTGATGCCAATAGGCCAACGACAACTCGAAGCCCAATGTAACTTTGCTGTTTCAACTGATGAATAATTAGAGGATTAGCAAGCAGGAAACTCATGGATCTGCTTTTACGAAAGACAGAGAGTACCCAAACAAACTAATTGATTTCCTTAGTGGCTATCTATAGATTCAGAGGAGGCGAGTATGGACTTAAGGAGAAGAATATTACGATGCCAAGCGCAAGTTTTCGCTCTCCCGATAAAGGACAGTACATTAAATTTACTCGAATCCAAGAACAAATGACAACAATACACTTTAGCACTACGGAACAAACTCTTTGGTCCACCAAGAAGAGAGGAATGACACCGAGAAAGATCTATTTTATGAGCGACTATCTCCAAGGTTATGATCCTCTTGGAGCGACTGAAACAAAAGCGTCCTCAGCAACCAATACTAATAATGCGCTGGCTGAGTCAAAATCATTTGGAAGCGACACAGAACGCTTGTACAAACGAAATCAAATCGAGTCTCATGGTTTAGCATCAAAATATAATCGCAATGAGGGCCAAAAACCTATGGAAGAAGCACTGCCAGTTTCCTCTCGTACAGACACAGTGAATGATGAGAGAAAGGTACCACCTGCAGACGAAAAAACTGAGATAAACGACCTCAACTCCTATTCAAGGATAAGAGGTTCAAGAGCAGGAAGTTTTGATAAAGTTCAGCCTGCAAAAGAGCCGTAACAAATTGATTGACTGAACCTTTAGAAAATTGGCTTATATTCAGAAAGGACATCCTCGCTGAAATAGAAACAGAAAAAAGACAGTACGAGAGCAGAAGGTCAGAACTCAAGGAAAGAATTGCTAAGCTAAACGAAAAGCTTAACTCTCCTGGAGAAGTGGGTAGTACCCCAGCTGATCTCAAAAATGAACCTTCGTATGAACCTCTAACTGATGAGTTTCGGCCTAAAGTTCCAGGATCCGTGAACAAGTAGATTTTTAGATCGTGTCCTTTCATAATCTTATTTATCTGCTATTGCAACAGAAGAGTTGTGGAGACTTCACCATCAGCTGAGAATGAAGCCAAAAAAACTGATACAGAAATTCTGCCTAGCAGGAGATCTCCATACTACAGTCCCCGTCTCAGAGTAGAGAAACGACTATTTGCGATTTGAGACTATTTCTTTTTAGCCTTCAAATGAAAGTTTTGTGAGACAAAATGATCAACAAGTCACTTCCTCATTGCCAGAAAACAAGGAAAATGTCCTCTCTCCTACGGGACCAAGACATGAAGCCGCATTTTTGGTAGAAAAATTGAATCGATGGAAAGTTTTTAATTACGAGGATAGGGAAGCAGTGTTATTGAGAGAAGAGAACAAGCAAGTGTGTACAAACCAAGAACAATAGGTACTGAGTATAGAGAGGAGAGAGATTCCTTGATAACAACCTATAATAAACACTACGAAGGTCATTTTCAATCTCAAAAAGGAGTCTATTAATTCCCAAATCCTCACGTATCTCACAGTTTTGTTTTACATAGAATGCTGAAGTGGAAAATCTGTTAAGAGCAGAAAGAGACAAAAACCGTCAACTCCAAGAGCAAATCAATGAACTCAAGGTATCGAGCCAGTTAGTATTAATTTTTTTTTTATCGCTATGATCCTAGAGGAACTACGAAGAAAATGCCAGGGCAGCAGCAAGAGAGTTTGAAAAAACTCTCAAACAAAAAGACCAGAAAATATTCGAGCTCACAGATCAGATTTCATATTTAGAAAGATCCCTTAAAGATGCGGGCCAAAAGGCAAAATTTGATCAAGAAGCAGCCATTAAAAGGTATTCCCTGCTTTCTTAGATTCCGATCAAATGGGTGATAGAATCAAGACTGAATTTGAATTCGAAATAAAAAATCTTGCAAATCTGATTGACTCCAAAGATCGGAAAATCGCTCAACTGGAGAGAGAGTGTAAGAGCTCTGAGCAAGCGGTGAGCCAAAAAACCACTGCTCTCCAAGAACAGTTGCACACACAACAAGAAACTTCTCTCAAATGTAAATCAGAACAATATGGAACTTACATTGCTCACAATGCTATCTACCGCTTATAGTGAAAAAAGCTCTTGAACTCAAGACCGAAGAGAATGAAAAACTTGCCAAGAAATTATCTGAAGTCATTGCTGATGCAAATTCTATGAAAAATGAGGTAAAAGAATGACATAAAACTTATTTATACTGACTTCCTGTGCTTTGGAAAAGATTGAACTGCTTGAAAGTGAGAAACTACGAATTGGCTCTGAAAATGTAAAATTTATGTCAAAGCCTTGATAATTAATTTTGTTTAGCGAAAATTAAAAGAGAGATTCAATAAAATGGAAACGTCGCGATTTGGCCCTTGAACTGCTAATTTATAATCTATTTATTGACTTGAAGAGCAACTTTCTCAATTGAAATTGAATATTTTTGGCAAATTTATTATATATTATTCTCAAACAAAACCTCATCTTGGAGGAGGAAGAAAATAATCACAACAATTTTGATTATCTGAGTAAAATACTTAAGCTCAGGACAATCAGAAGAAGGTTATGAGAAAATAACTTAGCTTACAATCTAATCAACTTATTTGTTTGTTTGAAGACTTTAATTTTGGGAAAGATTCTCATAAGATCTTAAGGATTGGAAGTTTTTCAACTTAAGAGCAAGGTACAACATGCATTCGTGGGCTTTGTAAAATAAAAGATGGTGCTGAAAACGAAAAGGCAGATATTACTTATTAAGACAGTTCCATTCTTTCAGTCGATCCTTTAAAAATTCCTCCAATTCAGACTCTTTCATTTTAGAAGGCTGCACGTCTTTATATGACAATATGAAAACATTATATCCGAGCATCTCCAAAATACTCTTCTTCATAATAAAATTTCCTTTGAATGTCTTTCCTAAGGGTTGATGCTTCCAATCGAGGAAATAATGGAACTCACCATTATATTCAACAACCTGATTTGGAGCGATCAACATATCTACATAGTAGGGATGAATTAACTCAGATTGCTTCAGCAGTTTTTCTTCTGAAATATTGTTCTTTTTTGTTAATATTTTTTTCAAGCAAGCCGCAATTAAGTTTTCTTCCTTCGATTGACGGGCACGATTCAAGCTGAATTTATCCCAAATTGATTGCAAAGTTTGGATATGATATTTCTTCAGACCCGAAATAATTGATGGTTTTTTCAGCTTCAAAAATAAGATATTCTGATACAAAGAGCAAGAAACTTTCTTCTTTAATGCGTAATTGATGTCGCCAAGTGTAGCCAACTTTTCGTTTATCAGATTTAAGAGAGGACCTACGTCATTTTCGATTTCTTCGATGGGATATTCACCATAAATGTATAGCAAACATTTTGAATTGAGTATACTAATCAGCTCCTCGATTTTATAGAAATTTAGCAAATCATTGAGCATGAGATTTAGCTCTTGAAGAATCCATAAATTATCAGGTTGGTAGCATCGAGTGAGGATCCAGAATGCATCTGCAAAATTTTTGAGAGTAAATTCCTTTGTTGGTTTTGGTAAATTGGACGGAGTTTGTGTTTTCTTATCAGACCCCAGAGTGTTTTGATAAAATGCCAGAGATTTGTCAAATTTCCATAGGTCTGAGTAGAGAACGTTTCGGATGCCTGTTCCTTCTATAATAGCCTTTTGGACTGTTTTAATAGTTTCTGGAAGGATAGTGAGGTAATTTTCCATTAGAGCAGGTATGTATGGGAATTGTTTCACGTAAGCAAGAAGGATCTCGGTCATTTCATTGAACGATAGCTGAGGTGAATTCTTTTCGAGAACTTTATCAAAGAACTCAAAATAAGCCGGAAACTGAAATCGTTGTTTCGTGAAGCTTCCGAAGAAAAACAATTGTTGATCAAGTAGTTGCTTTGGGTCAGGAGAATTGCTATTTTGAGTAGTTTGCTTCTGATAGCTCTTCATTAGATCATTAGTAATCAATTGAAAGACTGTCTCCACATTCTCTCTTTTTAGTAGTGGCTTCACAGTTGTTATTTTGAGAGTAGACTGAAACTGATCCTCAAAGTTTCTGGAAATATGTTGAGCACTTGAATGGAAATCAAGTTTATTATACTCACTATAAAATTTTGCAGCTAGATGATAATAAGCGATCAAAAGTTGCCCCAGATGATAAGGGTCCTCTCGATACTGATCATATTGCTCAAAAATTTTATTCAGCGCTTCTCCAAAAAACGGTTGGTTCTTGGAATGGATCAATAAGCTGCGGATAAAAAAGAGCAATATTCCAGGGCTAGCCGTCGATAAATTCTTTTGGATCAACGTTTCAAGAGCTGTTTGATTCCAAAGTGGAAATAAGATCCTATCAAAATAGAACACTAACTTGAAAAGTAGTTCCATATTTTGACTTTTATGTGTGAATAGGGTCTCGGCGATCGATTCAAGTCTCCTTTTTTTCGATTCATCGCCCCATATTTGCGTGTTGAAGCCATACTTTATTGAATCAGGAGTTATATGCACCATTGTTGAAAAGAATAGGATAGCCTTGTATGTATTTATGAGCTGAGTCAAGTATTCTTCATTGATGCTCGACTGAGATGCCTTGAATCCAGATATAAGGAATTTGGTGTCTTTTTCTAACTCTCGGACCGTTAGAGTTGGAGATTCTTCTGTATCTATCTCTTCTTTCTCGTAAGAAAAATGCCTTTTTGAATATCTGATGATTTGCATGGTGCAGGTTTTTTCAAACAATAGCTGCCTTTGATAAAAAAGTCTTTGTACAGAGAGTCGGCTCTTTTGCTTCAGAGAAGATTTTATGAGCCCTGTTAATTCTGCAGAAAGAGTCCCTCTTAGCATACACGATTTTCACCCGATTTTAAATGGATTCAATAGCAACAAGTAAATTTAATCTGTCTTTTTTTTGATACAAAGGTTTTCCACTGTAAAATGTTACTGTAAAATTTTTTTGGTGAAGCAAGCATAGAACTCACAACTGAGTTCCACTTCTTAGAAAAATTTGGTTGACCGGTTGCTTGATAATTGTTTTCCTTTCAAAAATATGGATTATCAAACATATATCATCATCACATCAAAATTGGTGTCTCTTTGTCCTCTGAAAGGTATGGTTAAATTATACAACATTAGAAAAGAAAACATTTTAATTATGTATACTGACTGCTATGTATCTAGTATTCATAAATGACAATAGAGTCCTCTTGAGGGAAATATCAGTATATGATATCGAACCTCTATTCTTTCATCACAAGTTCAGTCTCGCTCTGTTTGATCAAAGGGTTGAAAAAGGTGTCAATAAGTTCTTCTACCAATTCATAGATTGTTTCGTTCTTATGATCTTGTAGCATTTCAATGAATATTGCCGCTGGCGACTCATATGCTCTTTTTGCGTAAGGATTCAATTTGATTCTCCCACCCGGCTTTATGAGCAAATTGCCAAAGTGCAAAATTTTCGAGAGGGTTTCAAGAGTCACTTCGATTAATTTGGGTTCATGGCAGCTTTCGAGATTAACTAAAATGGACTCGATAATATTTTTCGATACTAAAGTCTGAATTTGGTCTTGTGTTGCGAGGTAAACCATATTCTTCAAGCAGTACATACCTTCTAGTCGCAGAGCCTCTTCATCTTCACTGACTACTGTCATTAGCTTGTCTGGTAGCTCTGTGGCCAACACTTTCTGGATTGGCTCGATTCCGTCAGCACAAATATTTGAAAGGATCCATAAAATATCGACCCGACCTCTCAATTTTAGAGTATCAAAATTCTCAACGGCATAATCCAGAAACCCAACATCGACGAGCTCCTAAAAATTCCAACAAATTATGATGCCCACTTGTTATTAAGATATATCTTACGGTGATGTTGCTGGAATCGCCCATGGAGATGTTCCCTAAATATCTTAGAGATAGCTTCTGAATATCTGGAGTTTTTTTTGATTGCAATAGTTCGAATACTTTAGGAGTAATCCTTAAGTCTGTAATATATTTCAATTCAGAATTATGAGCGTCTTCGGTGAGATAGCAGAGGCACCAAAGGCAAGACTCTACGGTTTCAGTATCTTTTGAGAACAGCAAACGCTCGATTAACGGGAAAACTTTGACAAACTAAAATACAAGTTAAGCTCCCAACAAAAATTTCTCAAAAATCAATACGTATTCAATATCTGGACGAGGTTTCCCATGAGCCAAATTAGAAATCAGCCACATTGATGTTCTTATCCGGAGTGTTTTGTCAATATTCTCATTGATGTCTTTTCCCAATTGTTCGACTAGACCAATTTTGAGCAAGTGATCTCTGGTCTCTAATTTATCGCCGGCCAGGTTGGCCAGAATCCACAAGCACTTATAAGGCAAAAAATTGTCGGTTAAAGAATGAATTAAGAAAACTCCTTACATTATTGAAAAATTCTTCCTGAGCAAAATCAAGCGCTTTGAGAATATTTGGAATAATTCCATTAGCGATGCAGTAGTCACAAGCTTGAGAAGTCATAGCTGTTACATTAGTGAGTGCCCAGGCAGCTTCGTTCTGGAGTTCAGGATAGGAAGAGTAGGCTTCTTCCAAGAACGTAATTAGATATTTAACGATTCCTTTATCGATATAGTATAGCACGAATGAATCTGGAGTCACTTGAGGGTATGAAAGTGACGATTTGATTTCCACTGTCGCTGCAAGTGTTCCAATGATGTTTTTTTGAATAATTGATATCAAGAAATCATCAGCAATCTTCTTTACATGAAAATCATCCTATAGAATATATGATGTGTCAATATTAAATGCCACCCATTTTTACTTTTTCTGAAATGAATTGTAATTCACTTGCTTTCTTTCCTTCTAAGAGTCGAAATCTCTTGAAATTCATAACTTTCTCCTTGTTTTTCTTTCTGATTTCGACGGCAAATTCAGTGCGCTTCTGTTTCAGAAGCTCAGAAGAATCATCGATATTTTTTTCCATAATGGTTTCCTTCTGTATAGTGTTGTGAGGAAAGAGATAGATTATCAAATTCTATTTTATTTCTAATTTGAGTATTAGCTGAATTGCGCCAATTTATTGGCATAATTAAAATAGTCAAAAAAAAAAAGTCTTAAAAGAGTCAAAATTGAATGTTCATACTGTTTATTCCAGGTTAGACTTTTTCATATCGAAACTGCCCTCCTAATTCGTAGTGTAAAGAAAAAGAAAGAATCTGCATGCTACAGAAGAAATTGAATTCAAAGAGGATTATTTTGGAAATGAATGAATGAGTTGATTGCGAACTCTATTTCCAAGAACTTCGCTCTCCATTCTATACCTCCACAGAGCCCCTAGTCAGAACAATTTTTTAAATTTTCATCGAAGTAAAAACTTTCTGAGCCTAAACATTTCGAAAAGTATATAAGTGAGCAGATAGTTGTGCAAGCTATTTTGATTTTATGACCTAAATGATTTGTATAATTCGAATAAAAATAAGACTAATTCGTAATGTCCTCCAAAATTATTCTCAAGAGCCGTCTTTCTTTTCTTGCTGCATTTTTGAGCAAACGTTTGCTCAGAATCAGAAAAAGTTATAGTATGACATCGATAAAGACACACAGCAACAGATACTTATTGTATTAAGAAAATTTCTATTGGCTCGAATATTCAATGATTTGATGCGACGTCATCCCCCTCTCATAAATACACATTTCTCAAGCAATTCAAATTTGTCTTACATCAGTTACTTTTCTCCATTGATATTTTTGAGAGACTTTCAGAGTATTCAGAGAGACTGGCAATGAAATCTTCCAAAGTTGCCTTTTTAAAAACAACAAAAAAATGATAAAATATCATTTGCAAGTCATATTTACTTTAAATTGGTCCTGCTTGAGAGAATCTTCCAATAATTTGCTGATAAATGCTCTAATTTCTTGGGGAGAAAGAGTCTGAACTGAATTCTTCAGCAACTCTTCCGCATAAGACTTTAGAAATTCTTTATTGCTGATAGAGGATTCTTTGGATAAGGAAACCGCCAGCTAAAGAATTTTTATTTTGGGATGGAGAAAATTAGTATTACTAAGTTTCTTTCAATCATCTCAAATAGAAGTCCAAGGATCTTTGTCTGCTTTGTGAAGCCACTTTTATGATAGCCATCAATTAGCACACCCATAATAACGTCAAATATCTTGAGATAGAACAGTTCGTAGAATTTATTGGCGAGTTGAATGTATTGATTAAAACTCTAAGAGTTCAAGTAAGAGGCGACAAGGCTAAGGAATCAACCTCTATTAGCTTGAGTAAACCCTGTAGGGCGCAGTTAGACACAGCAGGGTGTTGATGCTTCACTCCCCAAAGCAATAGCTCGATAATCTCGTGAAACTCTTCTCCCTTTTGTAATATTATCACTAAAAAAATGGCTTGTTAGGCTCTGAAAAATCATTTTACCATCAAAGCCATGAGTTATCGAGGTCAGGAGTAATTCAAATAGCCGCGTCCTATGTTCCATATGACTATTGTAATCTTGTTTAATCGTAGGGAGCACGGCGGTGATTGCTAATTTCAAAATTGCCGCTATGTCATAATTTAATTTCATTCCGAATTTTGAGATCACAGTAGCACAGAGAGATAGCACCAACGGTTCTTGAGCATCAACAGGCGTGGCAACGAAGTTTTCAACAGCTTGTTTTACTTTAGGGAGATAGGCCTTTATTACGATATCAGTATTTTCAGAACGCTCAATCTGAGTTTGCAAGAAAGAAATGATTTCATTCCGAAGCCGATGCATCTTGCTCATTTGGGGTTGAGATAATCCTAACTTACTTGGTGCAGTAACTTCCTGGGATATTCTCTTTGAGCAGAGCTCATAAAGTTTGCATGCTTCTGAAGTGATGTCAACTTGGAGAAGAAAAGAAAAGAATATCAGCCCAAGTGCTATCAAGTCTTCATGATACCAAAATAAACGAAAAGTGAGTCGTTGGAAGATTTTGCAAGGCTGTTGAACACCCTCAGAATGCTCGTCAGTTCAGTCATTATGCTTTCGTTCTTACAGAATATAAAAGGTCAGCTCCAACATGAATGAAAGTGAATTTAAAGAAAACCTCTATGATGCTTGTGCCTTGATCCATTTCCTGCATTATTGACCGCCATTTCTGTAAGATCTCTCCGATGCACATTTCAAGGTAGGTGCGGAATTGATCGCTATCATGTTCTGAGCTGAGCATGAAACCTTGATGAATTGTATATAAGATGTGAAGAGCTATATGATACCAATTGCTGTGTAAATCATAGATCGCTGTTGAGGTCGCAGATTTTCTAAGATCTTTGGAAGAGAGTTTAGTATCTCAACGATCAAGGGGAAAGGTTTTGTTTCAGTTTTTATTTGTTTCTCCACAAACTCGTTGCCGCAAATTTCCGCAATCCTCATCAAAGTTTTGCAGGCCATGAGCTAGAAAAATAATTAGTATCGAGTGAGAAGGATGTATGTCCAATTAAAATCATTACAGAGAGCAATTGCGTTGGTTCTAATATAAACTCTAGCAATTTTTTCGTCAAAATGGTCAAAAAATTGAAATTTCGTCGTAAGACTCGAGGAAATCTACTGCTCAAGTATCTTTTATTGTTGGAAAAGCAAAAGATTTATTCAGTATTTTGGTTTTTCAGAGAATCCTTACATGATATTTGAAGCAACGATAACTTTTTTTGCTGCTTCTTTCTTCTGTTCACAAAGACTGAGCAGAGTCTATTCTGATCATTAACTCATTTAGTCGAAAGGAATGAATTTACTCTTAGGAAGAGCATGATGAAACTTCTCTCTTCCTCCTCTGAAAGGACACCTTCGATACATCCGGTTGCCCAGCATAAGCTATTCATATTATCAGTTGACCATTCAGTCCCATCAATCTACGACAAATTAATCGATATCAGTTATTGGAGAACTTGAGCATGTGTCTACTTGAGTCTCCAACGTTTCAATAAGGGCTGTTTTCATTTCGATCCATTCTAGCGCTGTAAGCGTTCTTATTAATGATTTGCAGGTCTCATAGAACGATGAAGACTCTGTGTTGTTTTCAACCTCTTCAAATTCTCCATCTTTTTTAAAGATAAAAGAAATCTTCCCATCAAATAATGCTAAATTAATATGACATTTTAAGAAATTACTTCGGGGGGTTTTTCCACTTTCCTAGCTACAATTTTTCGAAGATTGATTAGAGCGGGAGCATATATGAGCTGATATAGCGTTCCAGACTCCCCTTCAGATTGAACCTGAGTCACCAACTCTGGTGCTGATTGACCTTCGACGAACAATTATAGAACTGGGTAAAGAAAATATTACCAAGTCTCTCTCGCAATCTACTTGTGAACTGCTCCCAATACTCGATACAAATTTTGTAGGTTTGATCCTCTCGGACATTTGTTAAATTAATCAGGAGTTGAATAGTGCTTCTGATGACTTGGACAACCAGTGGGACATCCGAATTGTCCGGATCTACAGCTAATTTCTCTATCCATGACAAATGCGTTCTGAGAAATTCAGTCATGACAAGGCTGACTTTCTAAATAGAAAGAGGACCTTTAAAACTTGTTCTGAAAGTTTTATTTACTTTGCACAAAGTATCGAGGATAAGCAATTGGTTTTCATAAGTGATTGGGTTGGCTAGCAATTTCTCTCTTTCTTTATATAAGTTTATATTTGAAGGCAGGATTTTGTCCAACTTTGCTAGAAACCTTGTCAGAAATTCAAAAATTTTCAGCTGGTATTGGAAACATAATTGCTCTTCTATATTGTCGATGCTGATTGACGCTATTTCCGCGAAGCAGCTCAAAGCAATTGATCTAAAAGTTGGTTTGTCGAAAAAATTTAGTAACATTGCAATCAAATCTCCCTGATAAAGAAAGCTGATTGGAACCCAATGGATGTATGCGAGCAGAGTTCGAAGACATGCCATTATCAGTGTTTGATTCACTTGATCTGGACTCTTCATATAGGCGGTCATGATAAAGTAGCAAAGACCATATATTTTCTCGCATTCCTCTGTTAATTTCGTTTTGAGCTGCTCTAACTTTGCCTTAGGGCTAGATTTCTTCGAAACTTCAAAAACTTCCTCACTTTTTTGAGTATAAACGGTTTTATTCTATCACTTGTTAAGAAGATCACTATTTACCTGAAAATCCGGAAGAGATTTAGAGTATTCTCGCAAATTGCTTGATTCGTTTTGCTGATTTCACAAAGTTCAGAAATAAACTCACTCCAGCTTTTGTCATATTCCTTTTTCAATATCTTTCCGAAAAAGACAATCAGGATTGGCACCTTTGATATGCAGTGTAGTTACTCTCACTATTATTAAGTTTCCTTTATTTAGTAAAGGTCGCAACTCGACGCTAGCAATGCTACTTCCTGCTAATTTAATCACAAGATCAGTGATATGCTTGCGTAGAAACTCTCTTTGAGTTTTCGGCAACAGGTGCCATTTTAACTGTATGATTATAGTCTGTGATATGAGGCTTTTCAAGAAAAATTACATTGATTGCTTCTTCTAATGCGAGAAGTGCAAGGAATTTCGTGTTAACATTATGCGCATGAGTTAGGATAAATTCGCAACTTTGCCAAAAGTTTTCATCTTTTCGGAGCTCGGATAGGATTTGATTTGCTTGTCTCACCTAATAAAGTTCACGTTCGTAAATATCCTACATAGATGCTGCTGTTAACCAGAGAATCATCTTTTCCGTAGAGAGCGCCAACAACTTCATCAAGGAGTTTGATTTTCTCCTCATTAAAGGGCTGGTTTGAATCCAGCAACAAGTCTTTTGTGGTGCTGCTTATCATCAATGGATTGATTGCTTGTAATTTTTGATTGGAACCTTGGAAGTTAATCAATTTGAAAATAAAGATATTGTTGGGTTCTAAAGATTGAAGCTTACAATGTTAGAATTGTCGTGTTTTAATTCAGAGCATGTGAAGAATTATTACTGAGTTGCTGACTGAGATTTCATCATAAAATTGAAGAAACAGTGAGAGGAACAATCTAAAATCTGACCATGACAAAAAATTCGAGGAAGAATGTTAGTTGCGAAAAGTGTAAATAAATTATAACATGAGAATTAGAAGACATGGATATAGCATGACGATGACTGATCAACAATTTCCAGGGCATTTTGCTCCGAGTATAGTCAGATTTGTTCTTGCTACTTCTAAATTGTGATGCCAACTTTTTGTAGAGAGAGACAATGAATTCGATACTTCCTATGAGAATTACTTAGTTCTTGTGAAAACATAGAAATATAAAAAATACGAAGCTCAAGGAAGCTCAGGAAACTGTGAGTTGAACGCTGGATATAACTACTCAAAACAGAGAAAATTAATCATAGAACGTTTGTGAGTCTTCGTTTCTTGTTTTTGGATTAGATTGGATTTCATATGAATGTTAGATGGATCTTAGAATGTCAGGAATTCATCATCAAGCAGCCGTTCTGTTGCCCAAACAAAATCTAGATCATATCGAATTTTTCCATGCAAAATCCACAAATGCATTTATTAGCTACTGTAGGCTTAACCTATGACTGGCGCTTTCTTTTACAATAGTTAATCACATTACAATTATCCTCAGGAAACTGAAAGGAAGCAAATCAAACTGATTTTGAAGTCAAAATACTCTAAGTATATTTTTAATCAATATCCAAAAAGTAACCTATGAACTTTATCAAAAACGTTGGAAACTCCTTCAAGGGGACGATGTCCTATTATTGGGTAAATAAACAGCTTGGTCTCATTTGTTGACGTCTATTTCATAGAGTGTGTACCAGACAGACAAGATAATGAGAATGTATTACAAGAATGATTACAACAAAATCATCAAATCATTGAGTACTTTCAGAAAATATCAATACATACAAATTGTAAGCATCATTCGACAAAATACCCAAAACTCAACCACGACTTTGTACTCAGGATGAGTATCCATTGATCTATTACCTGATCTCAGAAAAAAATCAAGAGCTACTCGAACAGCTGTTGAAGCTGCCTTACAAACAGGATATTATCAGTTTCACGGGACAAAAAGTATAAGGATCACTGCTCAACTTAGACTCTATTTATCTTTCAAAGGAATTTTTGACACCAACTGAATTCGCATTGATCAATCAACAATTTGATACTCTCGAGCTTCTTCGCAGCAGTGGTGCTAATATTTTTACTCCAAATAAGGTAAGCTATTTGGTCTGTATAAATGCTACATGGAGAATCATATCATTTCAGCAAGGAAATTCTCTTCTTCATCTTTGTGCGTACCATAATGCAATCGAACCAGCAAGATATTGCATAAATAGCAACTGCGATATTAACGTTCAGAACGCAGATGTAACATACATATGATCGTCTCGAAAATGATCTCTCATAATGTGACAGAAAGAAACTCCTTTACATATTGCGGTGATTCAGCAGCATATTGATTTAGTGAGATTATTGCTTGACTATGGAGCGAAAACAACAATTCCAGACAAAGTATTCCTCCCACATCATTTTCATTTGTTAATATAAAACTTAGTACGATTCATATCCAATTCACCAAGCTGTTGAAGTCGAAAACTTAGAAATAATAAAATTATTAGAGAAAGACATCGATCAAGTCAGAAAGCTTCAAGTATGTGTCAAACTGAGATCACCAGTTTTTATTTGAAACAGAAAGAATTTGATGTCGTTCACGTTGCTGCTAAACTTCAGTCATCCAGAATCCTGGCATATTTCTGCGAAAAACAACCCGAGCTTATTGAAATGATGGATAATCCAGTAATGTGAAAATCCGGATCATCATGCTTAATCATTATTAGACTAACAAGGCGAGACCTATCCATTTTGCGGTGGTTAATAAATCATTGGAATGTGCAAAGTATCTAGCCTCAAAGAAAGCAAATTTAAATGAGAAAGATATCGTATCAATTTTTCCAAAGGAGCCATTTATTGATTATCTTTTGTAGAACGGAAATACACCTTATCATCTTGCTGTTCTGAATAAAGATTTCGATATGCTACAATTACTTGACGAAAAAGGAGCAGATGCGCTTATTAAAAATAATGTAAAAAAATCTTTTCACACCCGACTATAACATGACTACCATAATAGGATCAGCTAACAGCGATCGATCTTTGTTATTCTGACCTCGATAAATCAGTTATTGGATTTTTCAGATCAAAAGCACGTTATGCAAAGCTTGTCAGACCTCATTTTATTTAGTCTTAAAAGTGGGAGAGAAAAGAGGTTTCAATTTTGCAGCTTGCTCATATCAAGAATCTCTTTACCTCCTTTAGTTTTTGGCATTAAACTCCCTATTTTGTTCATAAGCTCTTAATAAAAGTAATCAGAAACCCCGAATTATTAACAGGCTGAGAAATAAAAAATATTTTCTACATAGAGTAATGGACATTTGTTATGATTCAAAATGAATTAATTCTACAGATGCTTCTATACATCTCGAGAACTTTGAAAACTTTAAGGGAGCAGAAACTTGACTATTCACGATTGTCTACATAACTTGAACTGGCAAGGAAGGATAACATCTTTAAACCCTTCAATAAAATTCTTTATTCTGATTGTACTTTGAAACTTAATTTTTGAGTCTTCTGGCTTTCAGAAATCTTGGAATATAATGGGATCAACATCAATTCATACTCCTTAATCAAATCTCCAAAAACAATTAGAACTTTCAGAATTTTAAAAATATACATAATTAAAAAAGAATAAACCTATGTTGAAGCGATCAAATTCATATAAAGTTCAGAAACTAACGAAGTTTAAAGACTGCAACGAATATTTCTCATACAATGGTGACCTTAACACGAGGATCAATAGACTGCAAATCGATTCAGTTGGCTTTTTGTCGAAACTGCCAGACTCTGAACGTTTAAGGTATTTTGAAAATGGAGATAGAACATGAAAGATCTCACCATTTTATTCTTAGGTTCTGGTTGAGTTTGATTCCTCAGGCTGCAAAAAACGAGCTAAGCAATGAATATAAGAGCCTCTGCTCAAATCAAACTGTAATAAATCAAAAAGTTGTATTCAATAAGGATGGTCATCACTTAGTTGGATAAGCAAATCTCTCACCTTCCTCAGAAAGAACAAATTTACAATGATATTCTCGTTGCCACAAAGTTTATAACTGAAGATTCACCCTTTGGTGCCTACCAAATTACCACAGGAATAAATGCTAATGAGTAATGAATATGAGTATTCTCCATCTAAGTGTATTTAACTAGGATTCAAAAATGCATTTGCATGATCCTCATCAAACATACCCGGTTTCAATATCACTCTGGATGGGCCTTGATAGCTTGTGTTGCGGGCTCGGTTGCCACAACTGAAGAAGAACTCTATTTGATTTTTTTATATATTATTCAAAATATATTTCCAAAGGTATCATTTCAATATATATCTGCGAGAAACTCAGTTACTTTTCAGGATTTTTTTGTGAATGATGCCGAACATGATTATAAAACAATAGAATTGTATCGATTTCTTGTGCTAATGAAGATTAAAATGCCTGACCTTGCTGCAGCTCTCCGACTGGAATCACCTTCCGGGCTGGAGGCCAGGGAATCTCTTTCTCTCGATGTAATTGATTACTTCTTGAAATCTCAAGTGTCATAATTATTTTGGACAAAAAACAAAGGTTGAAGAAGGATTATTTACGTTCGTGAAATCGTTCATTGGGAGCATGCAATTCTCTTTGTATGCCTCTGAGTTCAACCTCAAAAATGTCTACAAACTGTGGGATTTGCTCTTCATTGAAAAAACGAATGCATTTCATCTGTAAAATATACTTCTGGCCTCTATTTTAAATCTTTCGAATGTATTGTTGCCTTAGGGTTGGATTGGCGATTTGCTCAATATTCGAGAGTAAAATAAAAACGAATCTAAGACAATTCAAGGCTGACTTGAAGAAAATTGGAATACCGAAATCTCTCGAATCTCAATGCTTGGCGGCTTTGGCTATTAGAACGATAATCACTTCCACAGAAATCAATAACTCTTTTACAAAAATTGTTTCACTGGTGAACTCTTCAGGAATGAAAAGTTTCTGGTTATATCCTTTCAAAACGAAGAACCTTGGACAAAATCCCATGGATGCGGTAGTAAGCCAGGCAAACGAGTATGAAAACAGCGAAGACTCTAGAAGGTTCAATCTCCTACTCAGTTTAAAAAACCTCATTGCGGTGTCTGGGATATCGTTATATAAAGCCTCAATTCTTGGCTTCATAAATCAGGTTCGGCAATATCTCAACTCAGTAACACAATCATACTGTAAATTTGGTTGGAATATTTTTTGAATTTTTTTAAGTATGATGTCTTGGATCTGACAACGATGATTAAGAGCGGGCCTCCAAAATTTCAGGAGTCAAAATTGTTTGCAGCTCAACTTTTTATTGCTACTGATCAGGAGTGCAAAGGCATGGTAAGCAAAGCAACTTTTTTTTTGTCGTTTAATCGAATATAGATTTTTCGTGAAAAACTTCTGCTCTTGCTTGCTCTGCTTACCAGCGGCTTTGAAGAGAAAATTGAAGTTGCATGGAAAGTGTTTTTCAAAGACAGGTAATTTCTCTGCGGTAGTTCAGTGTGCTAATTTTCATTTATAACTCACAATAATAAAAAAGAAAGGAGATAAGTGCAATAGAAGCCTACCGGTTGTTACTCAATATAGAAAACGCTTACGATGCTAATGTTCTTTGGATCCAGCAGAATATTCGCGCGATTTATAGCGTTTTCAATGGCCTCCATTCGGATGGGATCATTAGGATTGAAGACGTGTTAGATTTCCTTCGAAAAAACTATCTGGGTTACTCCCTTGCAAGCTACATGAACGTTATTTCAACATCGTCTTTTTTAAATTCTTATCCTTTGTATTAGTCTCTGGAAGGCAAAAAAGAAACGAAGGACCTTGCTCCTGACTCGAAACAGAAATATGAAGAAGCTATTAAGAATTTAGCAGCTGGGTTTATAATGTCCTATAAAAGCTCGGGAAAACCAAACCAGACAGATGAAAAGACAAACTCAGAACATTTAAATAAGAGCCCAAATGCTTTGAAAGATCAGGGAGACACGCCTTCATTTATGCAAAGAATAATTATGGGAACTTCACTGGCTTCAAAGAGAGCGCTGAAGAACAAAAAGATTGCCTCGAAGAAAGAAAATTGCCTCACCAAGGATATACCAAAGAAAACAATGGGAGCATAATTCTGGAAGGACGCCAAAGATTTGTTTCATTTGGTGCTCCAACAGGGTCCCGAATCGACGTGGAAGCGGAGTCTCAAAGAAATAATTCAGGCCCAAAAAAGGTTATTTATGATGAGAGCGAAGAAATTATGGAAGAAACCACATCCGAGGTGATAAAGAGCTCGAGGATTCAGCAAAGTCATGAGAGGCCCATTAGCTATCTTCGAGCGGATGAAGACAGATCTATTTCAATGAGTGGTACTATTTTTGAAGGAACAGGGCATCCAACAATTCAAAATTGTGAAATACAGAGCTGCAATATTTTTTAAGATTGTTTCTCGCTCTCGTCTTCAGTATTAGGTTTCATATACAAATTTTTTTATGATAGCTTTAGTATAAATGTTCCATCTATGCGGATTGTGTTGGCTGGAAAATTACAGCGACTGTTTTTCCCAATTACTTGAGGAGAAACACCGAAGTTGCTTTAGAATTCCGTATGGCTGATGTAATTTCTGTTTACATACTACTCTAACACTCTCTTTTCTAAAAAATTAAGAAGACATCACCATCAAAGAGATCTACACTAATTTTTTGTTGGATTTCAGATTAAAATACATAAGAAGACTTTATTGAAGCGAATCCTGTTCGCGTATTCTTGAAAAGAATTTATAAACTCATTGTTATTCTTTGATGCGGAAAAATATTGAGATGAAATTCCCACAGGTGTGTCAAAAATTAAGAAAAATAACAAACTCTTAAGGGCATCATCAATTGCTATTTCTTTTTCACTTGTTGTGAGAAAGAAAATTGACCAATGAAAACCTACAAAGTAGCGTTATCCAAAAGTTATTGTTGTATGGACTAAGGCAGATGTTTCCAAATGTAAAACCTCAGAAAACATCGAAAATGTGAGTACTAACTCCTTCATGCTTACGAAATTCAAGCCAATATGCCTCGACTGTCTAGCCTGTGCTGCAATAGATTTAGTCATGAGTTAAGCATTATTTTTCAATAGCCTCAATATCAAGACCACACAAAAACGCCAAAGATGTTCAGGAAATTATAAATCAGATAATCACAAGAAATGACGTTTTCACGCTTACTAGTATGGATAGCATGGATGCAGGGTTAACCAACTTCTCCCGAATACTTAAACAACATGGACACAGAATGTCATACTTAATTGTGCAGAATTTCTTTGGAAGTTAAACTTAATATCGGGTTAGACTTATATAAGTCTAATGGTTTATAAAATATTGCTCAAACAAAGACCGCTTAGTTTTATAAAAGGTAATCATACCTTTTCGCAAGACTGGTTCAAAGGGTCCTCTCTCAAAATATTCAAAGCTCTCATAAAAGAAAAAAAAAGCATAACTCTTTTTATTTTAAAGGAGATCTCAAGAATCCTTTAAGATTTTATTTTGATTTAACTCTAACTACTTACTGAAATTAATTTATATATTCTAATAAAAAACTCGCTCTTTGAACACGCTGCTTAATTTGGATTAGAGAAACATGCACGCTTCTATGAGAGCCTCTGGGTACAGACCCTCTGCAAACCCTAATGAAACTGAGACGACAGGAACCATCGCCAAGAGAATCTTCAACAACTATGACAAGAATAAAAACGGCGAGATCGATCTTGGAGAAATCGCGCCAATGATGCAAGACACCTATCGTGCTATGAATCGCTCATTCCTTCCTTCAAAGCTCGATATTGACTCATTCCACCGTATTCTCGACAGAGACGGCAATGGAAAAGTCACCCTGGATGATATTCAGGCTCTCTGCAACAAATATCTCACAGGTGACTATGCTAGAGTAGGTCGCTATTCCTACCGTCAACAAGGCGAACTCAAAAAGAGTGGTGTACTCCAAGGAGAAGGCCAAGCTGGCGCTGAAGAACAAAAACAAGCTTGTTCCTCAATAACGCAAAACTATCTGGACCAGGCAAGAGCTAGCTTTAACAAATATGATACTGGCCGATCTGGTTACGTAGAAACAAGTAAATTAGGAGCCCTTTTGGATGATACTTTCAGATCTCTGGGTATCACCAAGGTTTTTACCAACGAAGAGGTATATGGCTTTTCTCAAAACTTGGATCCCTATGAGACCGGCAGATTCCCATTGACAATTTATGAGAAGCTTGTTTTGAAGACACTTGAAGAAGCTGGAGTTAAGCTCTAAGAAATAACAAAAATAATATATATATGCACAAGATTTCTAACAAATTAGTTGAATAAAACTATATCATCTTTCATTCAACACGTTGAGATTGAGGCCTTTTTCCCCTCTAGGAAATGTAAAACACAGAGACAAAACTGCATTCCAACAAACTCATCATGAAATCTCAAAAAAAGAAAAAATCAATTCACTCACAATTATCAAAATTAGGGTTACAAAGATTGAAAATATATTTTAAGTTTGAGAAGAAACCAGGATTTCCTTTTTTTCCCTATCGGCTGGAAATAAACGTCTGAAAAAATAGTCCGACTTGGAAAAAAGCTAAACTCAATAAATCACGATGCTCTATTCAATTAAGGACACTCATAGTAGCAAAATCGACAAACATTATTTAGGATGATCGAAAAATCGTGGATCAAATCTTGCAGCTCACATCATCTAACCTATACATAACCCCCCAAAAAAAAAAGTGCTTTGTTTTTCTCACCACTTTGAGGGTATTGGAATTCAGCTTTTAGTAATGGGCAGCTCAGTTGAGGCCAGCTCCAAGATTTTGACGCTCTAGCAGAAATTAATAAAAAGAAGTGACTTCCTTTTGAGAGTGTGTTTGGCCCAATGCAGATCAACGCATCGAAAGGATAGCATCTCCACTATCAGTATTTTCGGTACTGATACCTTTTGGAGGGATTTGCGAAATTGGGTTACTGCAGGAGGAGTGTTTTCGTTTGCATTACTATTATATTGACCTGATAAGTACTCCTTCTTAGATCCCATGATTCGTGGGCCCAATCTGAAACAGCTTTGATGGATGAGAGACTTTTTTTTATCTGAGTTCGAAAATCAACTTTCTCTAATCCATCGAATAAATCCTTCCTGCTCAGTGAAATTGATCTCTCTTTTGCGCTCACCTTCTCCAGAGCAAAATTTTTCTTTTTCGAAGTTGTGCAAAGGTGCCCATTTTTTCGTTCGAGATATTGGATTTTTCATCACCGTCACCGTTCTCTTTTGAGTTGCCCGATTTGTGAAGCTCTTTGACTATTTTTCTTTTCTTACTCAACCTCTAGCAAAGATGCTCTCGGATGTTAGTTGTTTTCAATCGAAAGTTACTTCCTGCATTCTTTGGGCGAGTACACCGTCCTTCGGTCTCTTATAAGCATCAAAACCAAGATCCCGAGCTACGCATTGCCCCTATCTTGCCCATCTTTGGTTACTATAATTTCAATCAAGAGTGGTTGCTAAAGGCAGGCGTAATTGAAAATAAATTTGTGTTGTTGCTTGAGTTTTTAATTTTCTTCTAAAAAGAGAGAGCCATTATTGGTTCAGTACATCATATCAATTGAGAAGTCTTACATCCCTGTGATATTAGCCTATGAAAGAATTCTCTATTATTACACTTATTTTTCTGTTCTAAAGTAAAATTCTAGTTGTATTCTGTTAGAGTTTGTGTGCTTGTTTTTATTCTGTAAATGACGAAGTACTATGGGTTCATATATAATTTGACTTATTTACTCTTGTCTTATACGAAATTAGGCATCAATTTCCAAGAAATTTTGAGGCTTTGCGGCAGTCGCAATATTGTCTAGGAACAACTTTGAGGAAGCAACACCGAAATTCGTTCCAAGGTCTTTCCATGCTCCAACGTTGAAGGCCTGGATCGCTGCAGAGAATGCATCATAAATATCAACTCCATTGAGAACGACGTTCTTTCCAACGATAGTGAGATAGGTAGCAGTATCTTGGATGGCAGCAATAGCGCTAGCGAGATTGGAAGCTTTGCTATAAGCGCCTGTGCAGTCTTGAATAGCAGCAGGGACATCTTGAAGGGCTTGGCCGAGTGCAGCTAATCCTTGCGCAATGCTCATTGGATCACCAGCTTGGAAGAATTGGAAGGCAGTGTTGAGGTCGTTATAAGAGTCTCCAGTTTCTTTAATGCAAGGCTTGACCTGATTCCAACGTAGTCCTGCATCGATGCCTTCAACAACACCTTGTGCAACCAATAAGTATTGAGAGGTGGTATTTCCGTCTGGTTTAGGTGAGACTTTGGCGGTTCCGTTCAAGAAGACCTGTGCCAAAGCTTGACCAACTTTGTTTCCAAATTCTTTCAATCGTCCTTGAGAATGTTCCCTCATGGCTTGATATGATTCCTTTACGAGGTCAACATGGTAGGTAGCAATGTTATTCCCTATTATTTGAATATAATCTCTCAAAGATGCAAATGATGAGACAGTTCTAACGAGATTTTGGCTGATCATGATACTGTTGTTGCATGCCCTAATAGCAAGAGGAAGTTTTTGCAATGCTCTGCCAAGTTTGATCGCAGCAGGGGTGATAGTTGCCGAGTTATTGAGTTGGAAAGTTGTAAAGGCGTCAGTAAGACCTGAAGTAATGCCTTCATAGTTAGTGATGCAACCAGTAATGTCAGACCATCCCTTGACAGAGGAGATACCTTCAATAATTCCTCTGGAAACCAAAAGATAGGCCGTCGTGTTCATCTCGGAGTAGACTCCAGCAATGGTCAACACGCACAAAAGAAGGCTCAACGTGGATTTCATTAGATTTTGAAATCAGAATCGAATTCGAAAGATTATAAAGAAAAAATGAGTCTGAACTTATAAGTTAAATTATTAATTTCGACTCATGTTGAGTCCAGCAAAAGTTTACCAGATTCCTAATCCAATCACTGGAATAAAAATAGAAAGCAGGCGTAGAAATTGTATACAGATAGCAAGAAGGGGAAGCGTAGATGCTATTAAATTCATCGTTACGATTATTACAGAATTCCTTTCAAAGATCTATTTCTGAAATCAATATAAGTGCTGCCAATGATACTCTTTCGACACATACAGTCAGACGGATATTTCGGGTAGGAAGCTGAAGAAGATTCACTCTTCAAGTTACTCCAAGCTTTTCGAGATTGAGTATTTTGAGTCTTGAAAATTCATGCGAGTTCAAAGCATAAAAAATTCGCTTTTTTGATGAAGGGCAAATTATAATCTGAGTAAATATGTAAGGAAAACAACTGGAGTCAGATTTATGTATGCAGACTAAAATATTTGATCAAAAAGAAAACCTCATTCAAATGACCTCATGAACATTCCTTGGAACAATATCAACAAATCCATTTCGAAAGGATCAGCTTTGCTACTCAATTTGAACCTCAGGAGGTGGAATTAAAGGATTTATTCAATTCTGTGTTACAGTAATTGAGAGGAACATATTTGATTCGTTTTATAACACCTTCTTGACTCAATTTAAGAGCCTTACTTGTTTTAACACTATTTCTCAATTTAACGCACTTATAAATAGAAAAATTTCTTCAGGAAGTTCTTAGTATAAATTTCTTGAATTTAGCTAAGAGCACTAACGTTCGTTGAATCGTGTCCGTCTTTGTGTTATCGATTAACTTTGAAGTTCTTGAGACAAACTACATGTAATGCTTGAATTATTAAAGAAATTCTTTCGAGATAGCCAAAGTCTGACATTCAAGTGCATCAGTAGAGGAAAATATCTTCAGAGAGAGAGAACGCTAATCAGCTATAGACTGGCATTCTGCATGCAATTTAGAAAGTTGTAGTGATTTGCTGCGGCAAAATTTTCAACAACTGTTGAAGATGCGAGAGGGGCTTTTTTACTAAGCAATATTTTTTTCCTCTTTACATCCGAACCAGGATGGAGTAAGAGGATTGTTGGACAATGGATTAGTAATCATATAGTTTGATCTTCCAAAGAATATTGCAATAAACAAAAGGTTAGGTTCAACATACTAATGATTACTATTACAATTAGTGCTTCTGACTAATTAATGAGATTTAATCTATTTCTCATAGTTATGGAACCGATCTTTATTTGCTTTTTCAACTGTAGCATTAAACAACGTTTGATATATGATTAAAATTGAATCAAAATACAATATGAGAAGTTAGATTCAATGAAAGAAAAATGATATGCGAAAATTGCACAAGTTGCTTTTAGAATAATGTAATAACTCAAAGAGAACCAATACTTTATTTCAGTAAGTGTGAAAATATATAATCGCAGCTATCTTTTTCAGAGTTACCAATGCTTTAAGTTTTCAAGGAATAAATTAGAGCTACCGATACACAAAGATAAAAAGTTCACTTAATAAATAATTATTATATCTTCTGTAAAAAGCTTGTTGAAAAATTAGATTTTGAATTTATAAAAATAGTAACATTTCATCAATGTTAGAACAGGATGAAGACCGTTCCTTAATTTCAATATCTTAGTCTCTTGAAATGTTCGTTAGCGAGCTTTTAAGATAATAATAAGAAGAAAAATTTAATCATTGTTCTGCATAGGAAAACCAAATTCGTGATATGTTTTGTTTATTTCTGTTTATTTTCTTTAGAATTTCGAGTTTTGTAGTTATCCTAAATGTTTGTTAGTTTTGTTTCAACATGGAATTAATTTCTCACATCAAATGGAATAAATTAACATATTTTCTGATGAGGTATCCTGAAAAGTGAATATATTCTAAGGCATTAAAGGCTCATACATTTAGGTTGAATTTTTTAATCAAAATGGATTCTTTATTTACCATATAAGGCACAGCTTACCATTACTCTTTGTGCTTTAGAGTTGATAATGAGATTCAACTTTATTCTTTTTACAAAATAATTTGTGTTGGAAACAATGGCTCTAACCAATTTTTTTTTATACTTCAAGATCAAAATTCATTCATACCTCCCTTACCACTGCCGATCCTTCTTCGATCAATTTCAAATATTATCATTTTTTCAAAAAATTTTATTCATTATTAATGATTTAGAAACTACTACTATTAAGAAAAAAAAGTATTTCGTATTTCTTACAAATCCAAGTTTCGACAAACTATGGAAAAATTGTTCAAGTAATTAAATTTTTACTAGATTGAAAAAACTACTTTTCATTAATATTATTATTTTATTACACTTCAACGTCAAGATCTTCAACTCAGTTTTATTGCCACATAAGTAATATCGCAAAACTGCAACAGTTTATAAACTCATAAACAGTATAGAACTAAGTATACAAAGGAGTAAAAGTAATATTCAATATTTGTTTATTTTAATTGCTATTCTCTTTCAACATATTAGTAAACAATTACATGCAAAAATATTACTTTTTCCAGTTTTTGTCTGAGAGTACAAGAATAATCTTTCTCGCAACTCCTGGCCAAAATGATAAACTATTGAATCTTGGAAAATCGTAGATATCAGCTAACATATAATACTGCTGATTTTTTGGTTTGTTAACTTTTTGTTGGTTATCGTTTTGTCGATAAAATGGAAATTAGACAATTATCAATATTCTCTCTTTACCTAAACTTCCAAAATACAAGAAATATACCATAAAGCAAATCACACATGCACTCTATTCTTTTTGGACGAAAGCTCATAATAAGTGCTTGATTGTTCGAAGTAGTCACTATCTCTATTTTTATTCTTTTGCATGTGTTGTCGCTTTTGTTCTGATCGTGATTGCCTCATTTTACCAAGCACGAACAGTAGAATCACGACGACTGCCACGATCAAGACAATGTTTTTTGAAGAACTGCTTTGGCTTTTTTCTTTTTCAGTAGTTTTGTCTGCAGATTTCTCTTTGCTGGCTTCCTTTGTTGAGGCAGTATTATTGACTGTAGATTGATTAGCACTAGTATTATTTGTGGAAGTTTGTTGAACAGTAGCATTTCCATCAATAATCTGATTGCTCTCGCTTACGTTTGCTCCTGATCCGCTTACTACGGTATTATTTGCTTTCACTTCTGTTGAATTGACAACTGGTTCTTCAGTTTTATTTGTGTGGTCTTCATTAACAGTAATATTAGATGAAGCTGGTTGTTGTTGCTGACTAGTATTCAACATACTGTGAGCCTCGGTTTTATTTGGAGCGGCATCAACATCGCCTTTGGTCATTGGAATTGGTTCTACGGTCACTTTTGAGGTACTTTGCTGACTCGTCTGATTTATCTCAAGAGGGACTACTGGAATTTCCTGACTCGTTTTATTCACTGTCTCATTAATCACGGGTTTCTCATTTTCCTTGAGTTGTTCTTTAGGAGGTTGAGCAGGTACCACATACTTGGAAACAGGGTAGAGATATTGTACCTCCCAACTTTTTCTTGAGTTATCTTTCCAATGAACCTTCGAGACAGTGGCAACAACAGCCATGTAGTACATCTTTTCAGTTGGCTGAATTTCGAAAGTGATAGCGCTCCTTGTGTCCGGAAGGTTCACTTCTTGAACAGCTTCGACAAGTCCGGTAGATCCCTTAACTTTCATGTTGCATTTTGCCATTCCTTCGGTAATTTTTTCGGAGGTGGTGGCAATTAAATGATACGTCACAAGTAGTGTTTCACTTTTGCTGGTTTCGTCCAATAGTTCATCGAAAAGTGCGCTATTAGTATCAAGAACTGGCAAAGAGCCAATCAATTTGTTACTAGCATCCCAGTTCCATTTAATTTCCGAATTTGTTGGAACTGAGAAGACTTTCTCAGGAGAATGGGAGGAGGTAGCAAGAATCGTTCTGAATTCAGAATAGGAAGATTCATCACTTAGAGCTTTGACCAATTTGACCAAGAGATACACTTTTCCCTGTGATTCACTTCCGGTCTCGACTTTTACAGAGGTTGTGAGGATAGAATTTCCAATTGGCGTCCATTGAACTAATGGCTTTTCAGCGTTGAAGATATCAGGACTCGATACGACGGAGAATGAAGTTGGGGCACCTTCACATTGATGTGCTGAGATAATCAGATGTCCTGACTTGTTGTATGACAATGGAATGGCAATTATTTCCCCACCATTAATAGTCACCCCTTCAGTTTGCATTGGAGCGAGAGGAGTTTGCTGAATTTTATAAGAAGTAAACGATGGATTGTTGGATGCGGACTCCTGGCTTAAAATTGATGAGACTTGCAGTGCCAAAAGACAAAGAACAAGAGCACAAATCTTCTGTTTCATTGAGATCTCTTTTTCTTACTTCTAAGAAAATGTTTTGTAAATTATTAATTCAGACTTTTTAGTGGTATATGAACTGGATAAATTTGAACGAAAATGATATCGATTTCTAATAATAAAAAAAAATTGATCAACAGGACTATATCAATGAACATACGGTCAGAGGAGGTTGGATGCTTGACTTTCTGAAGACCACCAATATAATTTCATGACGGGATTTCGAGGTATATACGATCTGTGACTGCCAGCTAAATGATATTAATTCCCAATGATTCTTTTTTTCCTCTTGGATTTGATAAGGAAGAACTTGAGAACTTTGTTACGTTCGAAATGGAGGAGCATTCGATTCTTTAACACAAATAATTATTTTAAGTTTCACTTGGAGAATCTCACTCAGTTGAAATGTACCACAATGAAATAGATGATAAAGCATTACGATGGTCTCGAATCCTCATGAATACTACATTGTCTTTCTAACGAACTATTTAGGTCTAATTCGTTTTCCATTGTCATAAATGAAGGCCTTTGTATCAATGTGTTTTTCCTTCTCTCTCTCTACTCTCGAAGCTCTGCTTATCGTTTTTCGTTTTCACCAAAAAAAAAGAGATTCGCAGTATTCTTCTTATCATAAAAAAAATCTCTGAGAAAGAACTTTTAAACTCTGTGAACTCAATATCCTTTCTCTAATTGTGTAAATTGTCTAAACAGGTGAATAAAAAATATATATTGAGTTCGAAATTGCAGAGCTTCTATAAAATATCACACAAATTATGCACTCAGACGATTCCAAAAAATCTAAAGCCTTGTCCATGCTGGACCTCCTAACCGAAAATTCAAAGTCAAAGAGCCAACAAAAAGCGAAAGGACTTAAACGGATATTAATTGAATATGATTCAGAAGTGAAGGTCCAAGTTGCATTTAGAAAAGGTGATGAAGCCAAACATTCTTGCGAATGGCTCCTGAAAGAGGGAGTTAGCAACCTACAAGCAGTAGCTGAGAAGAAGAAACTAAAGAAGGATTTCTCAAAGATAGTCGCTTTCACAACAAAGTCGAAGAATTATTTAATAGACTACTGGGTGACATTACCACAAAAAAATCTGTCGATTATCGAAGATGGTACTGTGCTCGTCCCATATTTTAAAACAATTCCAGCAACATTATCAAACACAGAAACAAAAGACGATGGGACTCTCAAAGCAAGTTTAAATGATTTCGAGTTTATCACTCTTCTTGGAAAAGGTGGTTTTTCGCAAGTATTTCTAGGTAATCCCACACATTAAAAGAATTTCCTTGTATGCTTACGTCTACAAAACAATGTAAAGTCAGAAAGAAAGAAAATGGGAAATTCTATGCCATGAAGAAAATAAAAAAAGGAGACAAAGCAAATTTTTTGAAGGAAAAGAAGGGAGTTCAACGTGAGAAACGCAATCTCACAGAGATCAAGTTTCCTTTCTGTGTTAAGTTGCACTATGCTTTCCAAACCGTACACTACTCTTCTATTTTTCTAACTGACCAATTTTAGGAGAAAAATTATTACTTTGTTCTCGACTATATACCTGGAGGAGATTTATACCATTACCTTCGTCAACGCGTTATGTTTACGGAAGACCAGGCTAAGTTTTACATTGCAGAAGTGTTAGTGGGATTGCATATGCTCCATACCAACAATTTCATACATAGAGACTTGAAACCTGAAAATTTACTATTGGATCTGGATGGGCACCTGCATTTTGCAGATTTTGGATTATCAAAGGGGTTTAAACGAAAGGATGAACACCACTACACGCTTTGTGGTACTCCAGAGTAAGATAGAATAACCTAAAGATCTTATAAATTTCTTAGATATATGGCTCCAGAAATAATTGCAGGCACTGGATACAATATTTTAGCTGACTATTATAGTCTTGGATCTCTTGCTTATGAACTAGTTGTGGGGGTTCCTCCTTTTCGTAGAAATGGTGAAGATAAAAAAGAAATGTTTCAAAATATCCTTTCAAACAAACCAACGATTCCAAGTAGAGTCAGTAAAGAAGGACGGTCATTTATTTTGGGTTTATTGGAGAAGAAACCTCAGGACAGATTAGGAGCAAAAAAAGGATTCCAAGAATTGATTGAGCATAAATGGTTTGCTGGTTTCGATTTTGAAGCAATTAAATCAAGGAAAGTTACTCCTCCAATCAAAATTCACCCCAAAGAATTATTGATAGCTAAACCAATAAACTCACCCTTGGGAGGATTTGATGAAACGAATCTTGAAGAAAAACTCCAAAACACTGGTGATTTCATGCTAAGCGGTTTTTCTTACTTTTCTTTGGAAGATCGTACCACCCGCACAGAAAAGCTAGGCATTACGAAAATCATCATTGGAAATAAGAGCGATGAAACAAAAAATGGTGAAGCTCCTACATCAATTTTAAGAAACCATAAAATTGGTGGAACCATCAAGAAACTGAATGAACGATGCAGTCCTAACAACAAGAGAGACAACAATCAAAGCTCATTTGGTCTACAGACGGCAAGCTCCAACCCTAAACACGCTGACTTACAGAAAAAAGCAGGAGAAAATAGCGCCTCAAAGAATTTTGGCAGACAGGAAAGTTCCAACTTCACAGATTTTACAGAGGAGCTTGATTTAACAAGTCCTCATATGGATGATAAAATGAAGGGTTATCAACATCAGAAAGAAATAAAACACATGCCGGTGATGAAATGGATCATTCCCTCTAAGCAGGATCTTTCCACAAATGATTCTCTTTTTACAATATCTAAGAAAACTCTCTCACAAAGTAAAAACGTCACTCAAACAATATTCAGATTGGCTTCTGAAGATTTACTTCCAAAAGTGCAACAAGCGAATGAGGAGAGTGAGCGGGCGCTTGCCACAGCTTTCAAATAAGGGCCTGGGTTGTGAAGTTTCTTCGAGATTCGATTTATTATATGAACTATATCAAATTTTATGACAAATTTTTTTTCCTCTATCTCATTATCAATTTACAATAAGTGCAGGTCTGCAACTTTATATTGTTCCACTCTTCGCCATCAATGGAAGAAGGAGGCATTATGAGGAACAATAGAGAAGGTTGCATATACTTTTCTTTTTATTCATTTTTTATATAGTTAACGTAAATAATCAAAACTTACCGAAATTTTTATCTGGTTTTGAATTCAGAATCCTAATGCATCCAACAGCAAGAAAAAGTATCACTATATTCTTTGACCATTCAATAACATAATCACGTATCTTTTCATCTAATTCCCTTAAAGCTTCGATAGTTGAAGAAAAAGACAGATTCATTGGTGAGATCCAGTACAGCAGCAGCATTGTCTTCTAACAGCTCTTTCTTCTCTCCTTTTTTCTTTTGATGAGTTTTCATTAACAAAAACTTAAAATGGCTCCTATTGGAATCATCTGTCTTTACTGGATTAAAAATTACAAATCCTACCCGTTTTAATTTATTTTTCTCAGAAATCGATAAAAGAGATCAAATTATCAGAGATAAGTCCGATAGGGCCAATAAAGCCAACAAATATCAAACCTTATCACAGCAAATCGCAACTCCACTACAGTATAATTCTCCATCATAAGGTCCGGCAATATGTATATATATTAAGAGAAAAAAAAATACAATGTTTTCAAAAAACAGCTAAGAAAGATATCTGTTTATGTATTAATTAAACAAATTTTTTATTTATGGGAACAACTTGTTGCCTCGGAGCTGACAGGGAGCGTTCTGAGAAGAAAGGAGGCTCGAAGGATCCAAAACACTCTCAACCGTCTCGCAATCCAAAACAACTTACAGGGTTCCAGCCTCGTGCAATCGTCACAGAAAAATCGTTCAAAGTCATAAAAAATGATGATTTTTCTCAAATCTACAGGCGCGAAGGGAATCAGATTCATCGTACTTCAATTCTTTCAATAATTGAAAACATCATTATCTTTAGATGCCACTTCCATTATTTATCCTGCGATACATATTGCTTCAGGTATAAAATGATGTGTAATAGTATTTAATATGACTCGATTGCAACAGGAAAGCCAGCATTCATAAAAGTAGTCAGCAAAGCACATGCTGAAAAGATTGGAAGAGCGCAATTCTTTCATGGGATCGCTTTACAAAAAGAAATGGACCATCCTCACATTGCAAAAATTTTCGAATTATTCCAGGATGAGGAGCACTATTATTTGGTTCATGAGTACTACAAAGTTACAAGAAAGACAACTTTACTTTTTTCTTTGCAAAAAGGAGCATGCGAGGCAGTCGCCTCTCCGATTCGATTAAAGTAGGTCCTTTTGATGAAGCTGATGCCACAGTTGTCATGAAGCAAGTTCTCGCAGTTTTATTATATTTGCAGTCCAAAAATATCGTCAACAGGTATCAAATAAAAGAAAAACTCACTCAATCGACCTGATTTTTGAAACAAAAAGAATGATTTGCCCTGAAAACTTCATTGAAGCAATCCCAGGAAATATCAACACGCTCAAACTTTTTGATTTTACGTTTGCCATCCGACTCGCTGATGATGAGGTTGCAGACAATAATCCTATATCATCAGTACTTTTCCCTGGATGTTATTCCTCTAATAGCATTATGAAGAAATATAGTGCTCCTGAAGTAATTAGTACCAACAAATATGATATCAAGTCCGAAGTTTGGGCATGTGGAATGACCTTCTATTATCTCTTGTATGGAGACACTGTAGATGAATCAACTCAAGAGCATGACTTCAAAATTTTCTTGGATTCAAGTTATTTTTAATAATTGCTATTACTTTGAACATTGTCTGCTGTAGATGAGGATAGCAAAATTGCACCTGAGATGAGGGCCTTTATCACCAAACTGCTGAGAGATGATCCTAAGCGCAGGCTGTTGCCATCTGAAGCGATTAAAGAGGACTTCATTGAAAAAAGTTTCAAAAAAGGAGGGATTAATGCTTCTATATTGGAGAATTTTGCGAAATTTGAGGTGATACAAAATTTGGAAGAAACCCTTTCTTAAATTATTACTTAGACACGAGACAAGTTATTCAAATTATTACTAACCTTTATTGTCGATCATATCATCGAGGCTTCCCAGAAATTTTACTATGAGTGCGCATTTGAATTTTTGGACAAGAACCATAATGGAGCGTTAACAAAAAATGAAATTCTGGGAGGTAAAATAGTCATTGCAAAGAAGAAAGTGGATATGATACCTTTGCTACATATTTAGATTATTCAAAAATCCGAAATAACCCAATTGCTTCCCAACAAGAAATGGACCACATTTTTAATAATCCCGAATCAAGTCCCAATCAAGAAATTACATTCACTGGTAGACGAGACTCACGATAAATTTCTTATTTTCTTGTGAACATAAAGATTTCATGATTATTGCGATGGGTCCAGGGAAAATTTGCTCTAAAGCGAATGTTCAAGCAGCTTTACAAATCTTAGATATCGTAAAAATCTACTAACTGATTGCTCTTTTAATTTCATTTTTAGAATAAAAATGGAACCTTCACAAAAGAAGAATTTGGATTATTTCTCGGAGCTAACACACTTTCGGAAGTGCAGTGGGATGAAATGATCAGGAAAATTGATTCTGATTTTGATGAAAGGGTAAATCGGCGTTTATCAAACCTATTTTTAATTCATCATAAGCGAATTATGCTTTACCAGATCGTTTGCCATACATCTCATTTCAAGGTTGCTTTGTTGCTTAGGAATATTAAGATTTGAAAAATGTGTGTTTTATGTCGAGGAATTGTTCCATGAGACTGGTGGGCAGTCACTGCGCATTTTGTACTTGAAACTCTCAGAATTTTCAATATATAAGCCCAGATAACATAATAATTTTATTCGTCAAATCACCACAATGATTTCTCCTTCAGAACCATTTGATAGGGCTCTAAAAGAAATCAAAAAACATCTCGATTGACGTCTCAGAGATCACAAAGAGAAAGAATTTGTGTGTTTATTGAAATTAAAAAACTGTATACACGACCATCCAATGTCAAC
>ENA-UOUE01000299-UOUE01000299.1-compost-metagenome-genome-assembly--contig:-NODE-299-length-41468-cov-5.347322_pt1 | contig 41468 bp, 21 predicted proteins | sample MGYA00238146_ERZ747223 | MGnify/ENA primary metagenome ERZ747223 (study PRJEB28781, sample SAMN06268865) | compost metagenome | isolation source: single cell | place: USA: California, Emeryville, Joint...
AGTTGAAGGAATTGCTCGACAAAAGTCACGAAATCCTACAACACGACGCTCTGCAACTAATTAAAATCGAAGAGATGAATGGCGTTGAGAAGCTTTCATATTTTAATGAGGATGCTTTCTTGGGAAAATGGATTAAAAAATTTTTGTTCGTACAAAGGTAAGAAATTTATTTTAAAAAAACCCGAAACTAACTTCCTCTCTTTTTAGGTCAATCAGCTTGTTTTGCTACCAAATTATAAAAAGTAGCCTCTTTGAATATATCTCATTGGTGGTCATCCTAGCGAACTGTGTCACACTTGCGATGAACAATCCACTTGCTGACGATGCAGAGTGGCAAGTTGTCTTGGATAACATTTTCCTTGCACTTTATACAGTTGAGATGGTCTTGAAGATTGGTGGACTGGGATTCATATTCAACAGAAATTCTTATCTCAGAGACTATTGGAATCTCTTGGATTTTGTGATTGTGATCACAGCTTATATTCCATTAGTCCTGAATTCGGGGACCGTAAACCTCAAAGCACTGAGATCTTTAAGAGTGTTAAGACCTCTCAGAACGATTTCCTCTATCAGATCTCTGAGGAATGTTGTAACTACATTACTGAAAGCGCTTCCAATGCTGGTGGATTCGCTGCTGATTGTTTTCTTCCTCATTATGGTGTTTTCGATCGCAGGCCTTCAATTATTCGCGGGCTATGCAAAACGGCGCTGTTTCGATCCCACTACAGGAAGATTATATATCGATGAGAATGGCAAAGATATTATCTGTGGATCGAGAAACTGCCCTCTTAGTTATGCTTGCGGTAAAACAACATTCAATCCCGAGAATGACCTTTCTAATTTTGATACTATTGCCAACGCTTTCTTGACCTGCTTCCAAGTTGTTACTATGGAAGGATGGTCGACCATCATGTACGAAACCATGGACGCGTTTACTCCAATCGCGTTCATCTTTTTCATTTTGCTGGTCTTCATGGCTTCATATTTCTTGCTAAACATTCTGCTGGCAGTTATAAAGGCCAAGTTTAGTGAGAGCGCACACAGCAAAAATGATGGAAAGATTCTGACCTACGACGAGAAGTTTGCAAAGCTTCTTGATGTTGCGAAGCTTAATGTCCTTGAGAAAATCAAAACTTATAGACTCAACGAAGGCGAAGTCTCAACGTATTACCAACTCAAACCTAATGGAACACTCCAGCCAACCAAGAAAAGTGCGAAGAAAAGCAGCAAGAAAAACAAAGACGACGGTATCCTGCGAAGGATGTCTACGCTCGCAGGGAAGTTCTTATCGAAGAGGACACTAAGCACAAATACACTGAAACAGTGTACTACGCTGCCTTTGAGTCCAAAGAATACAAAGATGCTAACACAAGAGGACAAGCCAGAGCATGAACTTCACAATAGTGACAACCACACCAATAATAATCAAATCAATGGAGGGCTAGTTCGTCATAATAGTCCTTCAGGTTTCACGACAGACGGGGAGAGACAGAATCCTATGCCATCTGATCGCCAGAATCTTCTTAAGACTCAGAATAAAGATGGCACGCCTTTAATTGATGAATCTAAGCTTGTATCCGCTCATTCACTGTCCAATCAACCTCTCAAATCAGATATTCCCATTGCTGAAGTGAAGGAAGAACATCTAGAGAATTCAATAGTAGTGCAACCTGTTGAAGATCAAGAGAACAGGGACTTAGTTCCCAAAAAAAGGAGGCCGACCTTTATTGAAAAGCGTGATCCGACGCCAATTCGTCCTCAAGTTACAAAAGAAGTTATTCTTACTGGGAATGCTGCCACAAAACCCCCACTGATGATCGGTATTGCTGGAATCAGCAAATCTAAGGTTCAAAATGGAAATATGAGAGCTCTCGAAATGGAAGATCTCTTCATGCCAACCAAAACCTCGAAGATTTCACCTATAAGTTTATTTGAGAAAGGCTCTGACCATGACCATCCTCTCAAACTTGGAACTAGGAGTGGAAAACGTAGAAGGTCTACTAAAACACATCGTACTCTAATCAAAGGACGTACTCCAAAGCATTCTGTCTTTGAAGAAGACCTGATAGACTCATTCGAAGTTAGTTCTGTGGAGCCTTCAGTCAATTACGCGAGAAGAAGGTTGGGAAGCAAGAAGAGCATCATTAGCGATGGAGAAATGAGGAGTGGAAGTCATACGGGCACCTACAAAGCTCGTAAATCGAATTCAAAGAAAAGCTTAGCTGATCTCGATGGTTCTCCTCATCGTCAACACCGAGGCACACGTATGGATTCTGCCGTATCAAGAGTATTTGACAAAAGAGAAGACAAAAGAGAGGACAGCAATGTGGCTCGGGCAGTTTTTGGAAATCATAAACCCGAGGGGACCGAAGAGGGTGAAGAGGACATCATTAATGTTTCAGATGAGGAAAAGTTCTATCTCGACATCAGAGCCTTCAAGATGGTGCCTCTTCGAAAAAAAGAGTATCAGTCGTCCTCTCAAGATTCAGTCCTCCCCAAAGTGTTTGAAAAAAAGAGAGATCTTGTTCTTCAGAAACAGATGGATAAAATCCGATATGCAAGGCCGGTGATGGTTTACCCACTTGATCACGGGAAAAGAAAGAAAAGATCGAGGAGTGCCAATGGAGAGGATCCCAGTGAAAAAAGCGGGTTAGTATCAAGCGCAACTTCAATACCTATTCGAAAGAGAACACGCTCTCAGTCAGCGTCCAGGCCCCTCATGAGCTCTATGACTATGGAGAACAAAAACACTGCCGTTCAACGACTAAGCACAACTGGCGGGGTGCAGAGGCTAGGCACAAATAACGGTCTTCAGAGAATGGGCACACAATCGAGTTTTAAGATGTCGAAGAAATTATCAGTTCGATCGGACACAAAGAGAGCTTCATCAACCGATGGTGATGCTGTTCCTGAAGGGGGGGTTTCTGAAACTGACAGAAAGCAAGCACAACTGAACACAATTAAAAAGTTTGGCTATAAAAACGTTGGAGAAAAAAATCTTGGTCTCCAGACACACAATCCCAACGAGAAGCTCGTAACTTTCGAAGATTATCAGACGAAAATACATGAAGAACTCATCGATCCAGAGGAAGAGAAGAAAGAAGCTGCCGATGGACCTGACGTCATGTACATGAAATTGAGGGTAACATTTCGTTCTTATCGAGACAATTCAAAAATAACTTTTTTATAGGAAAAAGAGGCGGACTCTAAGAAATCAGTGGTGAAACATAGAAACTTTTCTGTTCCCGAAATTATGAAATACACGTTTAATCTGCGAGAGTTGAATTCAGTTCGGATGTCGTTGATGCCAAGAAAAAGCGATTACGAAATATGGTTTCCTGGTTACTTCGGCCTAGTAAATTACCTCTTTACTTTCTTTGAATTGTAACCACACAAACTTTCTAAAGGTAAAGGCATTTAGAAATCAAATCAAAAAGTTTGCACTTTCGGATGCATTTACAAATTTTATCCTATTGATTGTCATTCTAAATACTACAACCCTCGCCTTGGACGGGATCTCAGACTCTGAAACAGTGACGAATTTATTCTCCCAAGCAAATTTGTCATTCACAATAATTTTCGCCATTGAGATGGGACTGAAGCTAATTGGAATGGGGCCAATTGGTTCTATTGAAAAAATTCTCAGTTTTCTTACTTTTTTCCCATAGAATATGTTAAAGATCTGATGAACTGCTTCGATGGTGCCATTGTAACGATCTCTTTGGTAGAAGCACTCTTTTTAACAGGATCTGCGAAAGCCGTTTCTGCCTTCAGAAGTGCGAGAATCTTCAGAACATTTAGAGTATTGAGAGTCACACGTCTCTTACGTTCACTTGCCTTCATGAAAGTGATCATTGGAGTCATTTCACGTTCCATCAAGAACTTCGCTTCCATTGCACTCTTGATATTTATTATGCTGTTTATCTACACTTTATTGGGAATGCAAGTGCTGGGTGGCAAACTCGACAAACCTCTAAACCGAACTCTTTATGACTCATTTTACGATGCTTTTCTTTCCTCGTTCCAAGTGATGATCACAGAGAATTGGAATAATGTTCTCCAATCAGTGTATGCTTCTAATTTCAGTACTTGGCTCGGCTCAATTTATCTCGTTTCTTGGGTGATCATTGGAAACTGGATTCTCCTCAATTTGTTCCTTGCGATATTACTAGACGAATTTACAAGCGATGAGGCCAAAAGAGATCAAGAAGAAATTGAAGAAGAGTTAAATAATGGCTCTGATGATGATGGTGAACAAGCATTGTATTCACGTTATTCTGGCATGGGTATAAGCAGCTCTGGGGTCGCTGGTGGTTCTTCTTCAAATGTTGTTTCAAAATCTCAGAATAACACCAATAAAAACTCTAACAATAACTCTCAGTTGAAACTGAGATCAAGCACCTTCTATTCTACAGCTGGACGTGTATTTGATTCAGACTTTGATGACCTGGAAGAAATTGACACGAAAAAAGTTAAAGCGAAGAACCCGTATGAGGGAATTGAGTGCGAAGATTCGTTATTTTTCTTAGAGAAGAATAACATATTCAGATTTTTCTGTGTCAAAATTATCACTCACTCAAAATTTGAGACCGTGATTTTGATCGCGATCGTAATCACCAGTGTAAAGCTTGCTGTGGAAACATATTTCACCGGCAGTAATACCATCGCGACAGAAGGGTTCCGCTACTTCGACTACGTTATGAACATTTTCTTTTGTATTGAAATGGTCTTGAAAGTGATTTCCATGGGACTCATATTGGATAAAGGCTCTTACCTCAGAGATGAATGGAACATGATGGATGGTTTCATCGTGGTTACTTCTATCATTGATATGTCAGTGCCTTCAGTGAATATAGCCTTTATCAGAGTAATTCCCCTCTCAGTTGGTACTCATCGATAACATACTTTTACTTAGATCTTACGTATGTTGAGGACGCTCAGACCGCTCAGATTTGTCAGCCATAACGAAAGCATGAAGCTGGTGGTCAATGCCTTGATAAGTTCGATTCCTGCTATCTTGAACGTAGTGATAGTGCTTTTCATGGTTTGGTAAAGAGATAACTCTCACTTGAATTTTCTAAAATCTACCTAGGTTGATGTTCGCAATCTTTGGGATGAGTTTACTCAAAGGGAAACTCGGGAAATGTCAAACTCCTAACTACATCTCATATTATAATATTGGTTCCACTCAGGTTAACTATTCATGAGCTGCCTGAATCTAAACAATATGGTCTTTGTTAGTGTGAAGCTCTTGGCTATACTTGGGTCACTCAGATCATCAACTTCGAAAACATAGGACAAGGATTGCTATCAATTTTCACTCTATCTACAATCGAAGGCTATCCAGACTATATGGGACTTAACATGGATGCTGGTGATTCCGATACTGTAAGTTTCTGAGATTTTTTCCCATAATTTTGAATTTCGAATGAATAGGGACCTATACAAGGTGGTTTTTCGGCTATCGCTTTCTTCTACATGGCCTTCCTGCTTGTTGGGTCATTGTTCTTGATGCAATTGTTTACTGGAGTTATCTTCATGAAATTTACTGAAAATCAAGCTGAAACTAAGAAAGGACAAGGCAAATTGCTCACAGAAAATCAGCAAAAATGGGTAGAGATGCAACGAATGATTATCGCTAAGAAGCCGCTTGTCACAATTCCTCCTCCGAAGAACAAATTCCGAAACTGGGCCTATCGCGTTACCAGAGAATGGGGAGATGGGATGTACTTCGATTTTATTGTCCTCATATTTATTCTTGCAAATATTGCCACTATGGCCATGACTTACGAAGGAACCTCTGATGCCTTCGACAACAATTTAACCAATATCAACTATATGTTCACCGCAGTTTTCATCGCAGAAGCCCTCTTCAAAATCCTAGGGATTGGTTTTAGGTACTACTTCAGAGATGGTTGGAACAAATTTGACATGTTCGTTATTGCCTCTTCAGTTATTGACATACTTGTTTCTCTGGTGGGAACCAGCTTTTCTTTTCTGAGAATCGGGCCTCAGCTAATTCGAGTCGTCAGAGTCCTAAGAGTCACGAGATTGTTCAAGCTCGTTCGGCAATTGAAAGGAATTCAAAAGATCTTACTGGTGCTCTACCTTTCCCTGCCTGCCATTTTAAATTTAATTGCACTTCTGTTCCTGGTCTATTTCATCTTTTCCGTCCTGGCTGTCTTCCTTTTCCAAAACATTACGAAGGGAATCGATATAGATAACAATTATGTTAATTTCTCAAATTTCGGCATCGCGATGCTAACACTCTTCAAATGTTCCACGGGTGAAAATTGGTATAGAATCATGTACGATACAGTAAACCCTATTCTTTGCTCAGATGGTACTCAGAGTTGCGGTCAATGTAATCCTAATATTTTAATTTTTCATACTGAATTCTTTTTCACAGCAATTGCGCCGCTCTTTTGGATCATGTTCATTCTGGTTGTCCAAAACTTAATGATTAACATGCTTTTGGCCGTTATGATTCAAGAGTTTGAGAGCAAATATTTCAGCGATGGAGATGTCCTTTCATTGGATAAGTTTAAAGAAAATGTGAGTGATTTCGATAAGTGGTGGGCAAAGCTGCACAAAAAAGGAGACGGCAAGAAGATAAAATCCACAAAACTTATCGCACTCTTCTCCAAACTGCAGAAGCCATTAGGTAAATTGAATCCGAATCTACACTCTTCTAACTAAATCGCCCAATTCATTCTAGGATTTTTCGACCCCGAGAATAAAGATAACGATGACCAAAAAGCACAGCAAAAAGATATCGCCAAGCACATTATGAGGATGAATTTGCAATGGTAACTATATAACTCGAACGATGATTTTCTGAAAATTGTTGTAGTGATCGAGAGAGCTGTGTTTACTTTAACGACGTCCTTTTTGCAGCTTTGAAGAGAGCTTATGAGAAATATATTACCAAAGAAGCCGACGAAGCCATGTTGGAGTTTGTTCGCTATGAAGAATTTAAAACCATGAGATTAATTCAGAGAGAAAAAAGAAAAGTAGGCGTTATTTCTAGCTGTGATCATCAATTCTCTTAAACTTTTATTTCAGATGAATCGCAGAACGAAAAGCACAGGAGAGGAAACTTCGAAACATTCTTTCAATCCTTTGCTCGCTTTTCTTTACTTCAGGATGAGTCTAATGGCTTGGAAAAATTATGTAAAAGAGAGGGAGGAAAAAATGATACAATGCAAAGAAGATGGAATTGAATATATACCTTCTCCTGAAGAGTCGTCAACAGACCCCGATGCGGAGCAAGACTATGATTCAGAGTTTGAAGAAAGAAGTGATGAGGGTGGAAGTGAAGGAGACGATGATGATGGAATAGAAGAGCTTCCGGAAGGAGAATCCTCGTCCAACAGCGAAGAGCAAGGGTCTGAAAGTCAAATTCTTGATAGATCAATTAATTACAACAAATCTGGAAGCGTAATCAATGGTCTTAGCCGAAAAGCATCACAGATTGCTGATGACAGCATCTCAAAAAGCCATATTCGTGAGATTCAAGAATATGCTAAGGGAATAGCATCGTTGAAATTGATTGAGCGTGAATCGATTGGAAAAATTAGGAGCATGAACAAGAGTCCAAAGGCCTCAGAAGGTCAGGATGAAAAAAGCCCTATATAAGATATTACTAATTTTGTTTTTTAGATATTGGCATTCAAATAGTTTAATGAATTGAAAAAATTGTTATGGATTGATTTGTGTGAATTTGCCAGGTAAACTGACTTCATACTATCAGAGAACTGTCTTAAATACACAATGCAAGGGCATTGTCGTTTTAAATTTTTGTGGGTAGAAAGCCAAGACAAAGGTTAAAATTAACAGCATTAAAATAGTAACTAAAATCCATTAAGATATGGAAGATGCCTTCATCTTGATGAAGCTCTTCATTGAGTTTCTAATGAAAATTCAAACTCGTTTTGGAGCTTAATTAAATAGAGTGAACTAGCAAAATCTCCTCGTCTACAGAAATTAACGACGACTTATGCTACCAACATATCATTTTGTGACCAAAGATCAGCCATTTCTTATTATGGAAAGAAACCTTTTTCGATAACTTAGGCCATCGTTTTTCATGATATATGCAGCATTCTGACAATTAAAATTCTTGATGTTACTTTATGATTTGGTTTTGCATACTTTTAGAAGAAGCAACTATTGTTTGCATCGTTTTGTGCGTTATGAGAACCTCCAAAGCACGGACGGACTATTTTACACAGCTATAGCGTTTCTCTTGGAAGGTCCTTAAGTTAACGGGAAACTTCTCCTAAAAATCTATATTAAATATCTTGTGTTATCCCTCTAAATGAGATTATAGCATACTTCCATCCAGAGACATCCAAAATATGCTGTTAAGATTGAGGCTTACCAACTATTATGCTCTTAAAATGTTGATGAAGTTTCTTTTTAAGGAAATGAAATTCATAGTCCATACAAGTTTAATTTATGTTTCAAAAATAAAAGTATAAATTAGGGAGTTGGACTGATAGTGCAAGTCGAAAATTTTTCTGTTAAAGTTGTCAGCTTCCTATTTGCGCTAGTTGTTGAATACTTTGATCTGCTACTTTCGTTTCACTATACATAAAACAAAATTTGTGATCTGGGTGCTGGTTGAGCCTCTGATATTCTGAATCAAGAACTCTGTTATGGTTCAACCTTTGAACTTTGAAGAACCAGAGACATCAACAAGCAGATTGGAACAGCTTTCGTTTTTATTCTCTAGCCTCTATCCAATCAGTATTTTTCAAATTTAATTCATTATATTAATGAAATTAATTTCAAAAACCAGCAAACGCTCCTCTCTTGACACCTCCAATAATTGGTATTCTAAACTAAACCAAATGAAAGTCTTTTTATAAATATCCTTAGTCAGGATGAAAGCTCTGATTTTTGATTTAATTCGTCCACTCTATGAGTGGTTGAAGTATTGTACTATTAGTCCGGAGTTGATTTTAGCAGGTTATCCAATAAAACAGTTTTAGTGCTCTTCTATTTAATTAAGTTATAGAGAAAAAGCTGTGCTGTTTATTGATTGGAAGCTCTTAAGAATATATCTGGAGGCCCTGCGCTATCGGAAAGTTTCGATGAGAAAGAAGCAAGAAAAAAATTATAAAATAATAATTTGCTGCTGTCAATGTGTTTCCATCCTGTTCATAAAAAATATCGAGCAAAATATTTTCTTGAGGTTAATAATTATCAAATAATTTAAATAATGAGCCCAATATTCTTCAATGGCCAACAATAGTGCAAAGTTGTTCCCAATATCGCTAATATCATGCATTAAATGTTTTAATATTGCACGTTAAAATGCTCTAAATATATCGCCTCACTCAATTAATAAAAATTCCTGGATTGGTTCATTTGATTTATTTCCATTAACGATTTATTAATGCAATAATTATAATATTTGAAATACAACTGTGAAAAGATGGACTCTGTGACGCCAAAAGTAGAACAGATACCCCCAAAAAAACCATCTACAAAAAAGGCTAAAATCACAGCTGCACTGAAAATTCTTGTTGTGCTCGGCGTGATTGGATATACTGCATACACGATCTACAACTCTGTAGACTCCTACGTTTCACTTAACTTCACAGGTAATACTGTGATTACCATTACACAAAACTGGGAGCAGTTATATATCAGCGGGATTACCGTTGCGATTGATGGTGATTGTCCCTCTGGATACGAAGAGGCTTATAATTATGAATGGGGAGGGACCTATGCTGGTTGCGACTGTACAAGTCTATCTACTGCCCAACTCAGCATCTACAATACGACTGCAATGAGTAACGGCACCTGCTCTACCACTCTCAAAAGTGCTGGTTGCACCGATATAGAAGCTATTCCCAGCAAAAATTTCACGTTCTGGGGGATATATAACGATAAAAAGACAACCATATGTGTACAGCGAAGCACTGTAAGCTATGAAGATGCGTATCCTATGGCATCTGAATTCGGATGCTCAGATGGCTGGACGAATTGTGGTTCCACGACGGTCAGATCCGAAGTTTTCTGTGTTCCATCTGGAAATTCTTGTCCTATTGTGAGCATACAACTCACATGGTATGACAATACTACACTGAATTCAAATACCTGCACCATTGACACGAATTGTTTAGTATTTCAAGTCAACGGTACGAAATGGCAGATGCTGAACTATTCCATTTCTGGCGAATCAGGTCTTCCTATCGTGGAATTTGCTCTAAATCAGTATCGGATGTGTGCGACCGAGTCGGAAAAAAATATTTATCCTGGCCGTATACCATACATTCTGGATGTCGACCAAAATGTGGGGTGCACCACAAATGACGTAACCTATTGGAACCTAATGATAGATATTGAAACCGAAAGAGATTTGTTTAAGGCGAATGACATTTACGATTCCGTGAGCGCGCTTCCAAATCGAGAATTTAATGTTGAACATACGTGGTCTATTTTTGCCAGAAGATATATTCCTTGGGATGGTTCCAAAGACGCTTGCCGAAACGCATTCGAAGATTTTGCAAATTCCGGGAATGTTGTGAGTAATGTTTTGAAAGTTCAGCTTGCAAATCTGATCGTAACGAGCATATCTGCTGCCATATCGTCAGTGATCATCCCAATCATCGAGTTCATGATGATGCATAAAAAGTGTGCGAATCGTTGTGCGAAGACCGCCAAAGCCAAGAAAATCACCAATTGGAGTGCAAAACTGATGAAACTTCCAATCATCATTGTGGCTATCGTATATGTCATAGACAGTGCGAATAGCTTCAGCTCAATTTTAACTAACGAATGTATCGACTCGAATTACTCAAGCTATGTATCTTCTCTTTCGTCACAGCTTGAGACCATTCAAACAAATAACATTATATTCCTTTCTACCCTTGCAGGATTGGTCATCTTGGAGATAATTCTGACAATGTATGGGGAGAAAATAAAAGGAAAACTTTTGAAATGCGTAGAAAAGCTCAAAAAGAAAAATAAAGTCGGCTCTCTCAGCAATATAGAAGAGACCAATGCAAAACTTCAGGCCTTTCCTCAGATAAAATTGGAGCCTACTGACAAAGTGCTTGAAATTGCTGATCTTGAGGATGAAAATAAGCAACTCAATGATGAAAAAACAACGCCGAAAGTTAATTAACTATCAGTGATCAATTCATATCATTTACTAGAGTAAATCTCTGTATCTGGCTTCCCATTGATAATAATTTGAGACCTCAGCATCGTAATTTTGTAGATAGATAGCTAGGTAAATTTGCTGCTTAAAAAATCAAAACCCTAAATAATAGTATAAAAGTTGGGCATAATTAATAGCAAAAATCGAAGTAAACTGTTTTCTATCCATCAATTCTCAAAGGGAGAATTCGATTTTGAGCTATTCGTCTGGGCTACAAAAGCAGTCATCTATGGACCTTTCTTAAGTGAACAAACCCTCTTCTTCAGCTCACGAAAAGGCGAATGCTGATTATGATTGATAAAATAGCATTCAAATGCAATACACTGAGAAAGAATGAAAAAAATTTTTAAATTCATCAAATGTTTTTGGTTATTCCATTGAGAATTAATGAATTAACCTCATTGAAGGGTTTCCATAATATATAGTATAAAATGTAGCGAAAGAGATTCATGCACAAAGCGAGTATGAAAAAGTAGCAAGAATTTCTCTAGTTTATTTAAACCTAATTATGATCTGACTCACTAAGAGAACAAAATACAGAATTTTCCCATTGATTTGATCAAATATTATAGAAATCATAAGTAAAAATAACTCGAGATTCTTTTTGGCTAGTGAATCATGAGTTACATGCCAGTCACGATTAAAGGATAATTGTCTGAGATTTAACACTCATCGAAGATAACACTAATATCTTCAGGATTCGATACTTTTTGTTTGCAGTTTCTTCTTTTGATTTTAGATTGAAATTTCAAATATCTTCCCACTTTCCTTAAGATTCTCCTGTTCTAACATCCCGAAAGTGCTATCTTTGGTGTAAGGACATTCATAGCTCCATTCTGAAATCGAAATATTGCTGGAATTCTGCAACTGTGTCTGGATCAATTTTTTCTTCAGTAGAGTGTGATGAAAAGACATATTTGTGCTCAATTCAAAAATGAGTTGCAGTGATCTCATCATTTTAAATATCCGTTGCTCCTTTCATGTCTGCAATCGTTTGTCTTGGAGGATCTGAAGCTCTTTCTCTTTTGATAAACTATGAAATTTGTCATTACTGGACGAGCATCTTCATTATTTGAAGTCGCTCAAAGCAATCTGGAAATATTGAGCAGCGCTTGATCTTTCTCACTTGGCCTGAAAGGAGTGACCAGAAAGATATTTTGTGGTTCGACCTTGGTGTAGAGTTGAGGAATTTTATGAATTTACAATAATTTTTATTGCAGTTGAACTTAGCAAGTCAAGTTCGACAATGAATCTTATATCTTTGAGGTGCAATCTAAATAGGGAGGACTTTTTCAAGTTTATTTTGCTGCTGAGTGCATAAAGTTGTGATCAAGCTCCGCAGAGAATCATTCAATATTGCGATCTTGATAAACTTTCTTGATTACTTATCAAGAATTTGGTAGAGCTATTATATATGAAATGAGAGAAAAATATGCGCACACCTTCTCGGATTCAATAGTTTAAAGTATAATTTGATAATGTCTTGATCTCAATAAAGAATGTAACCAATTCTAGCCTCATGATTATGAAATATTTCATATTTTCTTCTCTAAAAAGAAATTGGTCAATTGATTAGGATGTGAATACAATATAACAATAACAATATTCAAATAGACCCTCTCTATTAGAAACTCAATCAAGCAGACATTATTTGATCCACAACTTTTATTTATTAACAATTATAAATGGAGCAAATAGAAGATGTAGATAATGAATACAACTAACCGGTGTGTTTATTATTTTGAGAATAAAATCATATAGTATAGATCTCGAAAAGCCCTGAAAAAGATATCAAATCAGATTCGGCCACAAAGGAAACCAGTCTGCTCATACAGTACGTTGCTAGCAAGGGTGTTCCTTATATACCTCTATGGAAAGTTTCCTGCCATCTTAAAAGAAATTCTTTGAAATTGTTCCAATGTTTCCAAGCTTTGCAAAACAATATAACAATCAGCTCCATAATGGAAATTCATAATGGGATGTTTCATCTTGGTGAAGCTTACAATTTGAGTTCGAATGAAAACTCAAACTCTATTTGGAACTTTTATTGAAGAGAAAAAATGAGCAAATCTCCCGGTCTTTGATAAGTAGTTGTGATCTAAGTTGTCAAAATGTTATTTGTTATCACTAATCAGCTGTTTCTCATTTTTGAAAGAACGAATTTTTTTTGCTCTCAGGTTTTGCAATATACTCTCATGATAATTTGAGATATTAAATTTTTAATCCAGTCGCCTTAAAATTTCCTTTGCAGAATGGGCACGAATGAAACAAACAAGTTTTTTCTCAACTTGGGCAGCTTTTTCATAATGTGTAACCTTGCGCATCAGGGCACATGTATCATTCTTTGTGTTAATTTTGACTTGGCTATGCATGTTGTTAAAATAAGCATCTATTATTACATTTATTTGTGTCTGATGAGAACTTGTAAAGAATGGAGTTTTCACACAACCAAAAACTGTTTCTATTGACTGTTCATTTTTGGTAGAGAAGACTTCTGCAGAATTTCAATTTTAAGGAAGTGTAACTTCACTTCAGAATTCTGTTTTCTCTCAAAATGGGAGATTTTCAACATCTCTAGCACATATATTGAGAGTGAGGCTCACAAATCACTAAGATCTTAAATGTTAGTGACGATTGTGTCAATGGAAATGGAATTCATATTCCAATTAAGGGATTAATTTAATTTCCAAAATAAAAATATCTAATTCGGGGCGTTAGATCGATAACGTCGATTCTAACGTTTTTTCTTTTAAAGTTGTATGCTTCTCATTTGGTTAGTTAATGGAATCTTTGATCAGTGGCTATTGTATCAACAAAAAAATATAATAATGCTCTACCCTTCTTCTACCTCCTTGAAAATCATCAACTGTTTCATTATGCAAGTTGATGTCTCTGGCTCTTCAACATTTGAAGGGTAAGTCATAAAAAACTCTTTCTTACAATATTAGAGTCTAAATCAACTTCCAGACTAAGGATTGTTTCTTTTGATCGTAAGATATTTTTTTCCTTCTCTCGAAAAATTTTTCCCTGTAGTCGAGACTTAATGAGGCTAACCTTCACTATGACATTTTTCACTGTATTGTCTTTAGTTAGATGACAAACAATACTCTTGCCTTTTAATTTGTTTGGTCATATAGAAGCGAAGCTTTTCATGAGCAAAAACAGTGCATTTCTGTTAATGCGCTCCACTCTTATTTCTCCTTCTGATGGAGTTTTTTTCTTTTAAATTTAACTCATCATATTTATTAAAACTGATTAATTTAAAGAAACTCCAAAAAGGTTAGATTATGTCGACATCGGCAGTACTTTGATTTTTTGAGCTATTACAGAAGCAAGTCTCTTTATAAAATGCCCTTAGTCAGGATGGAAGACCTGATTCTGGATCGAGAGAGCCCATGCCATAAAAACTTGAAAGACTTTATTTACAGTCTGTGGTGGATTTTGACAGATTCCATAAAAAATCCGCTTTTGTGTTCTTCCATTAGCTGCCGTTGTCACATAAAAAATGTGTTTGAACCTAATAAAAAATTAGAGCAACATCCATTTCTGAAGTTAATGATTCGCAGATTGTGATTCTAAACCCAACATCATTTATAAGTTTCTGTCCTAGTGTAGCCTCGTGTAAAGTTGTGCCTTATTTCAACAAAATAGACCTTGGAATTTTGTTTATATGAGTGAGGAAAACACCCTCTTAATATAACGCCTCAGTTAATTAATAAACATTCCTGGATTGGCTGATCTGAATTGATTCACTTGACTATTTATTAATGCGACAATAATAAAATTATTAACACTCACTTATAAATACAAAACTGCTGAAATGGACTCCGTTAAGCCGAAGGTAAAAGAGGAACCTCAAAAAGAAACCTCGACAAAGAAAGCTAAAATCACCACTGCACTGAAAATTCTTGTCATCCTAAGCGTGATGGGATATACTGGATACACGATCTATAACTCTGTAGATTCATACGCTTCACTTAATTCTACAGGAAATACCGTTATTACCATTACACAAAACTGGGCGCAACCCTATATCAGTGGAATCACCGTGGTGATTGATGAAGATTGCCCCACCAATTTCGAAAAGGCTTATTACTATGAATGGGGAGGAACCTATGCTGGTTGCGACTGTACAAGTCTATCTACTTCCCAACTCAGCACCTACAATACGACTGCAGTGAGTAATGGCACTTGCTCCACTACCTTGAAAAATGTAGGCTGCACCGATATAGCAGCTATTCCAAGCAAAAATTTCACGTACTGGGGGATATATAACAATAAAAAGACAACCATTTGTGTAAAGCGAAGCACTGTTACCTATCAGGATTCGTATCCTATGGCTTCTGGATTCGGATGCTCAGATGGCTGGACGAATTGTGGTTCCACGAAGACCAGATCCTATGTCTTCTGTGTTCCATCTGGAAGTTCTTGCCCTCTTGTGAGCATGCAACTCACTTGGTATGACAATGCCACACTGAATTCAAATACCTGCACCGTAGACACGAATTGTTTAGTATTCCAAGTTATCGGTACAAAGTGGCAGATGCTGAACTATTCCACTTCTGGCGAATCAGGTCTCCCTATCGTGGAATTTGCTCTAAATCAGTATAAGATGTGTCCGACTGCCTCAGAAAAAAATAATTATCCTGGTCGTACACCATACATTTTGGATGTCGACCAAAGTGTAGGTTGCACCACTTCAGACGACATAACATATTGGAACGTGATGCTCGATATGAAACCCGAAAAAGATTTGTTTACAGCGAATGAGATTTTCGATTCCGTGAGCGCACTTCCAAATCGAGAATTTGATGACAAGTACACTTGGTCTATTTATGGTAGAAGATATATTGAGTGGGACGGTGCTTCTGAAGATTGTAGAAATAAATTCGGAGAGTTTATAGAATCTGGAACGGCTGTGAGTAAAATTTTGAAAGTTCAGCTCGCAAATGTGATCGTTACCAGTGTATCTGCTGGCATAGTGTCAGTAATCATCCCAATCATCGAGTTAATGATGATGCACAAAAAGTTTGCCAATCGTTGTGCGAAGACCGCCAAAGCCAAGAAAATCATCAATTGGGGTGCAAAACTGATGAAGCTTCCAATCATCATTGTGGCTATCATATTTGTCGTAGAAAGCGCGAGAAGTTTTACTACAGTTGTGGGGAACTCGTGTATTGACTCGAATTTCTCAAGTTACGTTGTTTCTCTTGCAGACGAGCTTGGCACGGTTCAAGAAAATAACATTATATTCCTATGCACTCTCGCAGGATATGTCATCTTGGAGGTAGTTCTGACAAAATACGAGGATAAAATAAAAGAAAAAGCTTTGAAATGCGTCGAGAAGTGCAAAAAGAAAAATAAGGTCCCCTCTCGTGACAGTCCGCGGGAGAAAAACGAGGCCTCTCCTCAGATAAAAGTAGAGTCACTTGATAAAGTGCCACCCGCAAATGCTGATCTTGAAGATCGCGTTCCTTTTACACAGAAAGAAGAAGACGGTGAAAATAAGCATCTTGATGATCCAAAAAACGCCTAGAAATTGGGATGAAAATAGAGAATCCGTGATAGATTCATATCATTTATCAGAGTAAAACTCCGTAAGTGATTTTTAAGACTTGCCATTAATAATAGCATGAGACTTTAGAATCGCAATCATATGAATAGCTAACTAAGTGAAGTTGTTACTTTCAAAATCAAAACTCTAAATCACAGTGTAATTTTCTGCAATAGGAGATAACTGTCTTATATTAAATTCAGCAGTACGCCCAATTCAACCGAGAATTCATTTTTGATCTACACCTCATGGGAGACATAATCAGAAATATATGAACCTATTATATCATTTTTTCCCTCCTAAATTGCTGTATAACAAACCCATATCTGTGGAGACTCTCAAGCTAACGTCAGAATAAGCATTTTCAAAATAAAATAAATTTATATCAACACTATTTAGTCGTTTGGCCCATCTTTAGGAAATATATTTTCGACTTTTATACATTACATTGATATTTATTTTGGTAATAACTAGTTCAATTAGGAATAAACTATTATGAACAGTTAAAGAGAAATCTTCGAAAATTAGTTGTTAGCCCATCGAGAGACCTTGATTCATCAATAAATCAGAGTCCCAACATTGAGGTGATTTCCTAGAGTTTAAATACAATAAATTCATAGAAGATGTAAGTATGAATAAGTTATTATTAAGTTCTCTAGTTTATTAAACGGTTTTGATTTGCCTCACTTATGGACAAAATAGAATTTTTCTATCCACTTAATCAACTATAATAGACATATGAATAAAAATGGCCAGAAGATTTTGCTGGCCTGAGAATCGAGTCACAAGGTAATCACGATTTAAGAATTGTTATTTGAGAGTTAATCTTCATCACAGGTAACGGTAGACTGATATTTTCGAGATTAGCCACTCTATTAATATTTTCTTCTTCTTTTAATTCCAGATTGAAAATTGCAAATATTATTCCATTTTCATTCTGATTTTCCTGGGCGAACATCTTAAATATACTTTCTTTAGTGGGAGACCAACATTTTTCTAGATTCTTTGAATTTGACATTGGCAATTTCGTTCTCGGAAAACTAAAATCGCTAAAATCCTGCAACAGTGACTGGTCAAGTTTTTCTTCAGTATCAACAAACTCCGAGTCATCGTTGTGGATAGGAGACATACTTGAGCTCAACTCAAAAGAGAGTTGTAGTGATCTCATAGTTTTAATAGTTAGTTGTTTCTCTAATGTTTGTAATCGTTTGTCTTGGAGAATCCGAAGTTCTTTTTCTTTCTGGTAAGCTGTGAAATTTGTCATAACTGGACGGACATCTTCCTTATTCGAAATCGCTCGGAGAAACTTGGAAATATCGAAGAGCGTTTGGTCTTTTTCACTTGAACTGAAAGGAGTTACAAGCAAAATATTTTGAGGCTGGTTCTTTATGTGAGTCTCAGAATCCTATAGTTTTAAATAAAAAAATCATTGTTGTTGTTGAAATTAACAAAGTTAATACATCCACAAGTATGATGTCTTTGGGATGCACTCCGAACAGAGAGAGGTCTTTTTTCAAGTTTATTCTGGCTGCTGAGTATACAATAGTTGTGATCGAGAACCACAGAGAAATAATGTTGAATATCGAGGGCCTTAAGGATCTTGCGAGCATACTGCAGGAAATTATTGTGAATTAAACTGAAAAATTTGTGCTTTACCTTCTCTGATCCAGTTATGTAAAGTATAATTTGATAATATTTCGACATTTCTCTAAGAAATTCATCCAATCCTGGTCGCTTGATTATGACATATTTCTTTTTTTCTTTTCCTAATGTAAGCTTACAAAGAAATCAGAAAATTGATAGTAACTAGATTACCACTACTGCGTTTGAAGATTTGCAGTATTTGAGACCTCTTCTGTGAATGAGGGTATCATCAAGATCGAGTAGCAAAAATTTCTATTGAAATACTTGAGAAACTGTAAAATATCCATTCTCTACTGAGTGAGTTGCATTTCTACGTAACTGTTTCGGTTGTATTCTCGTTGGAGACCTCCTTTGTTGGTTAAAGCAAAATGCATCAAAGTCATGATTACTTGGGTGAAGAATCTTCGTTTAAGGAGACTTCAGGATCTTCCTTCTGGAATTGAAAGTGGAACACTTTTCTTTTGAACAGAGATATTTGTGCCATTATGCTAGTTTGTACAATTTAGATTTTAAAAGCCCCCTTCAAATGTTTTTATGCTAGTAATTTCTTGACTCCTATTAAATCAGAAAAGCTCCAGCAACAAATCAATGCCATATTGCAAAAGCTCTATATTTAAATGAAATCTAAAATTATCGCAATCGCTGCGCTAGGATTTCTAACGCTGGAGCTTTTCGAATTATATATTCATTCTAAGATGATTTTCTAATACCCTATGAAACTGTTCCCAATATTTAGTTCGTTAAGAAATACTAAATCGAAGTTCTGAGGGAAAGTACAGAGTATATCCGATACCCGCAGAGACCGAATTTTTTTCGAGGAAATGCCATCCATTTCCAATGAGAAAAAGAGAAAATGAGAGAAATTCTCGAAAACGATCACCTAAAATTTTAGACCACTTACATAATTCTACCAATCATATATGATTAACTCGATTCGTTATTTGAAAAAGCAAAGGAAAACTAAGCAGTCAAAAACAAAAGAGAGCAAAAACTGCAAGTTATGGAAGGATTAGTCTGGCAATCAAGGGCATTTCATTTACTTTAAAATTAATTAACCAATTAATTGCTTTTGAATGAGTTTAGCTTAATTCACTTTGCTCTAACTCAAGCAAAATTAGTTTTCAAGTTTCAGTTTGAATAAATATTCTCATCAACTGTAAAAATCAATTGCAGAAATGCTAAGGGTACACGGGTTCTTTTTTCTTATTGATATTCGAATAGGATCATTTCCATATTTTGATACCAATTAGTCATAGAACCCATATATATACTCATTATTTCTGCTAGCTAGTCAAAATAGTTTTTTTTTTTGGAGATACCAATCATTAGACGGAAAATACATCAATAGTAAGCCACTAATTTATACACATCATCACAACTCGTGATCCACAGCAATTCGCTTCTCTATGAAAGTAATTTGTCCAAGCAATGATATCATTAGGAAGAAAATAATGGAAAAAGAAGCTCTCATTGCATAATGAGTTGCATTTATTTTCCTATAAAAATAAAACATCCAAATGAATCTTATCAAGCTCAGAAATTCATTCTATAAAGAAAATCGTGTAATGATTTCGACAATATCTTTAGAAAAAGGGAAAGAATACATAAAAGAACCACAAAATGCGGAGTCCTGCCAACACAGCTTAACTAATACTAGGCTCGATAACGTAATAAAACCCCTTCATCCAAGTCTTTCGAGATCTGTTCAAAACTATAATAACCATATTCACTCTACCATCGTATCTTTACGTGGTGGTGGTGAAACTGATATCAACGTGGGCAATGAAAGCGAGAAAAAAAGCTTGTTAGGTTTAATTGATAAAATACAAACATACAAGCAAAAAGTCAAACAAAATATGCTATTCGAAAAAGAATTCGAGTACTATGTTGAGCCCAAAGCCAAAATAATACCCTCTCTAGCTGAAAGATTTGATGATACTGATGAAAATATTCGCGAACTTGCGATTGATATGCAAAAAAGGTTCTTAAATCAAGACTCACGAGCTCGACTATTACTATTAACAGGCGAAGCTGGAATAGGAAAAACCTTATTCTGTCGGTACCTCCTTAAGAACTTACTTTTTGAGTGGCAGAATGAAAATATCGATGAAATGCAATGGCTTCCCATCCTTATTCGACCAAACGCTCGAGGCGAGATTCATACAATAGACATTACAGAAGCAATAGTAAATGAGTTGCATTTAACAGAAAATGAACTCAAATTACTTCAAAATTCTCATCAAATTAGAGGCTGCCCTTCCGTTTTACTTATCTTTGATGATTTTGATCACACTGCGAGAAGGTTGAACCCTAACCAAAGAGAAGGACAACTGCTTCAGAATAATTTCTATAAAGCGCAGACAACTCTTGAAACAGATTGGAAGAATGCGAAGATCATAGTTTGTTGCAGAGAGCAAAGCTTCCCTCATGGAATAAAAAAGGAATATCTTTTTGGAAGAATTGAAGACAATAGTAAACGCTCGCTTGTTCCCGGCACCTTTTTAGAGTACTCAATACAACCATTCTCTGACAGAGACATAGCTTCTTTTCTAAAAAAGTACATTACAATGAAATTTCCCGCAAAACTTGGGGAGTCAGGACAACATGGTTTTCACTCTCAAATCCGCAACTCCTGGGATTTGGTGAAGGAAATTGAAAAAATCATTTCCTTCTACAACTTAAAAGAGTTGGCCAAAATACCGAATCTGCTTGCCATGGCTGTTGATGTCGTCATTGACATGGTTGGAAAAGGTCGTCTAAGCATCAGAGAAAGCTTACCCGAGAATGTTGAAGAAGGAAAAGATCAAACTGTTCTGAAATCAGAAAAAGCAGACAGACTTACAAGTGAAATAAATTTCGATAGCGAATCTTTAAATGAATCGGACGAAGACTCAGATAGTTCCTCAAATTCTTCACATACATTCGGAGTAGAATACAACTACCTTGGTCCAGAATTGGGAGAAGACGAAATATATTTGTTTTCGGATCCCAGCGAGTCTAGCAGATCGAGCAAAAACTCAGATGAAGAAAAGGAAGATGAATACTCCAGCAGCTTTGATTCCGAAATAGAAGAGCAAAAGGAAAACCGTTCTATCGAAAACCTAGACACAATTGATCAAGGCCAACACGAACATAAAAAAGAAGAGGCTGTGAATGAAATAAAATGGAATTACAGATCATTATGTCATTCTTATATTGATCTTTTACTACGAGAAAAGGTTAATCCACATGGAGTGGACAGCACAGAAAAATCGGAAATCAATATGAAGACTGATGAGATAGAGAAACTCCTGCAGAGTGTGGGAAAATGCGCTCTTTCTCTTGATGGATACCTTCTAGAAGAACCGGAAAACGCTGAAGAGAAGAAGAAGACAATAGAAATGCTTCTAGAGACTTCTCTTTTAAGGAAAATCGAAAGTGCTGAAGCTCACACAGATCTGGAATTCAGTAGTAATTTACTGCGTGATTACTTGATTGCAAAGGCGATCGAGCAGGAAATCATTAAATTCTCGCATGATGAAATATTAGCTGATTCTCAGTTCATGCTTTTGAATCAAAAGTTTCTGAAGAAACAGACGGTCATACTCAGATTCCTTCGTGAATCTATTGAGGACAAAATTATCGCAGTTGACGACTTGCTCAAATTGCTTGATGCTCTGAGACAGAAATTTCATCCTGAAAAATGCCAAGCTCAAGATTCTTATTCTCTTCAACAAGATGGCCTTTTTAATAAACATAATTCAGAATTCTACACCATTGCTGCAGAGAATATTGTCGTTCTACTTTCTGCCATTGAGTATGATTTTAGTGGAGTGGATTTAAGTTATATCCAAATCCCACATCTTGACCTCCGTCAACGGACTTTCAATGGAGCTAATTTCAGATACGCAAATTTAGAAGGTACTGACTTCACCGATGGCCAGCTGAAAAACGTAGATTTCAGCTACGCAAATTTACAAGGAACTCAATTCGGAGCCCAAATGAACTTATCCATTAAGGATAGAGTATTATGTATGAAATTTTCATCAGATGGAAAGAAACTAGCTGTTTGTGCAGAAACTGACATCCTTATATTCGAAATGGATGAACAGTCTCGTTTCAGTGAGGCTCAAAGGCTACGAGGACACATCATCGAGGTCATGACTTGCTCATTCAGTTCTGATGGAAGAAAGTTAATTTCGGCTGACAACGATGGCCAAGTGCGTATTTGGGAGGTTGAAACTGGTACATGCATCGATGAATTCAAGGCAGACACAACCAGTATAACCAGATGTGCAATAAGTTCAGACGGAACGAAGCTTTTGCTGGGTTCATATATAATCTCTGAAATGAAACCTGAATTTCGAGTTTACTCGAGAAGTGACACGAATCATAAAGCATATTTATGTATCGCCACGATAAAAAACATTATCAGCTGTGAGTTTAGCCCAGATGGAAAATTCATTATTTCAAAGGATATTCAAGGAAAGGTTTGCTCATGGAGTACAAAAAATAATAAATGTCTGCTGACCCTCCAAGATAGGATCAAGAAAATTGACCACAGATTACATTGCTGCAAATTAAGCCCAGATAAAGCTCAAGTTGTTTGCCAGAATTTTCAAGGAGCCCTTGTTGGCGATTCCGTCAGAGGCTATTTTGTTAAGCTTGTTGAATACGAAGAGAAAGAATATAGCCACAGAATGAGTTTTTTGCAGTGCACTGAAATGAAACAGGTCATTACTACAATGACAGGGAATCTTCTCATTCAAGATTTTGCGACTGGCAAAATCATTCAACTTCTCACTGGTAATGAATTTTGCCCCAAAAAGCTCAAAAAGCTCGGAGAAAGTGGATTGAGTCTTGCTTTATTCTTGAATTTTGCAATTACTCCAGACATGGAACACGTTGCCATTTTACATAAGAGCAATGTTATTTCTTTAATGGAACTTTCTGATTCCAGGACCAATCGAAAAATAGAACCACCAAATGTAACATCATGCGATTTTTCTGGCGTGAAGATTGACAATTCAGCTGGATTATCGGAAGAAAACATCAGAATGTTCCAAAAAAAAGGAGACTATGGCAAATTCGATAAAGATTTCTTAAAGTTCATTGTAAAAAATTCAGATCCCAAAAACCTGCGAGAAATCAAGTTCAACAACCACAGATTATCCAGCGTACATGTGGAAATAATTGGGCGAAACCTTAATTGGAGCAACTTAGAAACTATTAGATTGGACCAAAATAAAATCACTGATGAGGCTGGCATTTTCATCGGCAGCAATAAGACTTGGATAAATCTCAAAGTTTTAAACTTATCAAGCAATTACATTGGCGACAAGACTGCAGAGGCTATCGGATATAATTCAAGCTGGGAGAAACTCGAATGTCTGTTCCTCAACTGGAATAACATCAAAGACAGAGGAGTTCTCGACATTAGTGCGAACACGAGCTGGAAAAATATAAAGAAAATAAATCTAGGCAGTAATGAGTTTGGAGACGAGGGTGCAGAAGGCTTAGGACAAAATACGACTTGGATAAATTTGGAAGAGCTTAGCTTAGACCGTAATCGAATCGGTGACATCGGAGCAGTTGCCATCGCGAGTAATACTGCCTGGAGAAATTTAATCAAGCTTGACTTGGGCTTTAATGTCATTCGCGCTACCGGAGCAGTTGCAATAGTGATGAACACGGCTTGGAAAAAACTTGAAGAACTTTATCTTGACGGCAATTACATACATGACAGCAAAGTAATGACTCTCTTCGCCACCAATAAGACCTGGGAAAATGTCAGAGTTTTTGATTTACAAGGGAACCAAATCAGATATGACATTAATGAGACACTTAGTTTATTTACTAGCGATGTAACATTGAAAAATTTGAGCCGACTATGTCTTCCTAATGTGACCTTCGATGAGGCAGTCCTTAGATATTTCAAGCGAGTCTCAGCTGAGAAAGTCCACGAGATTGTTCTTCCGAACAGGAACTATTCGTGCGTGCTTGTTGCTGCAATCGGGTTTAATAACAGTTGGAGTAACCTTACAACACTCGACCTTTCCGGCAACAAGATCCTAGATGAAGGAGCTAAAATAATTGCAAATACTTTGGCATGGACGCATCTCAAGGAACTCAAGCTGCCAAACAGTCAGATCGGAGTTCAGGGTGCCCAAGCCATCAGCAACAACAAAGTTTGGAAATTTCTCACCCTTCTCGATCTCAGCCGTAACAATATTCAATCTCAGGGCGCATCTTCAATAGCAAAGAATTCAATTTGGGAAAGCTTGGAAACACTCAATTTAAGCTCTAACAACATCGACAATGAGGGAGCTATGAATTTAGGACAGAATCAAGTTTGGACAAATCTAAAAACACTTGATCTAAGTCATAATAAAATTGACTCAGTGGGAGCTGAGGACCTGAGCAAAAACGCTTCCTGGACAAGTCTTCAAACGATGAACTTAGAAAATAACAGAATTGGTGAGGCAAGATCTTTTGCCTTAAGTCAAAACAAATCCTGGAAGAACTTACGAGAAATTAAGCTCGGTAATAATACTCTCGATGGACCAGGAGCGAACATTATCGCCAAGAATCCATGTTGGACTAAACTCGAATTGATGGAGTTGCAAGGGAATATGCTTGGCGCGATCGGGATGAAAACTATGAGTAATAACAGTGAGCTATGGGAGAATTTGAAAACATTAAATTTAGACAAGAATTGGATCGGAGATGAGGGAGTGAAGTACTTGGTCAAAATCACGACTTTAACAAAACTTACACGCCTGGATCTCGGGTATAACTCTATTGGCGCAGAAGGAACTGAAAACATTAGCAGCAATCCTGTTTGGGCGGGACTAGAGGTACTCAGCTTAGCCTCTAATAAGATTGGGAATGGAGGAGCCAAGCACTTGGGTGGAAATATACTTTGGACTCACTTAAAATCTCTCGATTTAAGTGAGAATACCATCGAAGATGCAGGTGCCATGAGTCTGGGTAACAACAACGCTTGGGAGAATTTAGAAACACTCGATCTACATGGGAATCTCATCAAAATCAAAGGAATGTTGCAACTCAGCCAGGCTAGGATTTGGAAAAAATTGCAGACACTCAATGTAGAAGGTAATCCCATCTTCGAAATGGAACCTTCGAAGAAAAAGAAGAAAAAACATGAGATAGATAATTCTGAAGAAACGAAAGATGCAACAACTGAGATTGACTCTTTTAGAAATGCTTGTTTGATGCAAAAAGCAGCGTGGAGAAACTTAACAACGCTTAACTTTGCTAAAACTTCCATTCAAGTTCAAACGGTTTAGATATGAACAGCAGTGAGGCCTTAAGTAATCTTCAAACTTTGAACCTTGAAAGGAACAAGCTGAATTCGAGAGCAGCTAGACTCTTGAGCTATAATCAAACCTGGGCTAACCTGAAAACGCTGAAGTTAGCCAAAGCCTTTACAAATGACGTAAAATATCTCTTTAATAACAGAAGTTGGACTAGCTTGACAGTTTTGGATTTGAAGGAGAATGTCATTAAGCATTCGGAAATTGAGAAATTAAGTCAGAATCCAACTTGGATCAATTTAAAAGTGCTCGATTTATCAAAATGCGATCTTGATTCTCGAGCAATCCGAAAATTAAGTCAAAATGAGACGTGGAGACAGTTGGAAATACTGAATTTGAGTGCAAATAAGGCTGGTGATAAAGGAGCTGAGTATTTAGCTGATAATAGCTCGTGGGTCAGACTCAAAACTTTGCAATTGGCGAAGAACGCTATCACTGATTTTGGTGCAAAGAAACTGAGCAGAAACACAAGTTGGAGTAACTTAGAAAAAATTGACTTAACATTTAATAACGTTAGAGTCGGCGGCGCAAGTGAGCTACTTCGAAATAAAAACTGGAAAAATTTACTTAAACTTGAGTTTTAGTTCTTTTACTAGAACTCTTTTATTGCTGATTTTAAGCTGCATCACACACTGTCTGAATTAAGCTCTTGAAAGAAAATACTCGTGATTCAAATACATCTATTAGTTGGCATAACATAATTTCGGGCTTTTTTGAAATTTAAATCTCGAAGTGATTTTCTGATTATCAAAAGAATCAAGCTTCAAGGGACAACATAACAAGATCGTAATGTGTCTCTTCTGTTCTGAAATTGCTAAATGAAAATAATCACATAATAAAAATTTTGGATAATAGAAAGGCTACAAGTCTTGCCCTTTGCCATCTACTAATTCATTAAGAGACACCGTGAAAACCACGAGGTTGGTATGTGGCCATTCCGAATACCTGATCAAAATTCAAATCAGATTTTCATGAAAAGGAATGGACATTGAATAAGCAATCAACTGCAGCGAGCTTCGAAATGAACTCTACTTGCTTATAGAAGATGCTTAGTAATGTTGATTAAGTCAAATCGTAGACCAAAAATCTCCTCAAAGGAGGAAAACATTGCTACCTCATGATATTTTCAGATTGTTTAGACCAACATTGTGGCTAAGCTATGACCTTTAAAAGTATATAAATATATCTATAGGAAAGTTTTCGATAATTGAATCAAATTTGTCAAAATAATTCCTTTCGAATCGAGCGTTCTATTTTAATTGTCTGGCATTAATTCTTCATCTTTCCAAAAGAATGTAATTTTCAGCATATTCACGGACTAACATCGTTATTCAAGAATGAATCAAGCACTCCAAACAGAAGAAGAAAAGCAAATAAGGAATGATATTACATCGTTCCATCTAAGTAAGACAATAATTCATGATTGATTTATCTTTTCCTTATCGATAATTTAGCTCATTCTTTACAGCATAATGGGCTGATAACCACCACAGGTACTCGGCAATTTGGGAATCATGAAGGAACTGATGGCACTTCACCAATGCAGATATCTGGCAGTCTCTTCAGCATGATGAATCGCCAAAATTCTCTGGATTTCTTCAGCCAGAAATCTCAATATCGAAAAGATTTTTCGAATTTCTTGAAACTTATCAAGAGCAATGAAGGTCTCGTCAAGTTATACAGTGCATATTTGGCCAAATGCCTGAATATTAAAGTAAAGCTCGGATTAAGTCTTGAAGAGATATCCGAGTTATTTGAAAGGCAATATTTTAAATACACGAAAGATCACCAAAGAAACAAAAAGTTCTGGAGCGATGACGAGATACTTTTGCTTTTAATTTTACTGGCCAGTCTATGTGCGATTAACTCCGAAGACTATACTAATCTGGTTTCTAATGTGCTTACTATTTGAAAATCTAATTTATATTCAACTTTAGAGTGAGGCTGCTTGGACCCATTTGGCTGCGTTATATCCTGGAAGAGGTGAAGAGCAACTCAAATGGAAATGGGAGTCCATTTTAAAAGTATCACTGCATAATTTACATTGGACGAGGCCAGAAGATGAAATCCTTTGTGGTATCGTCAAGGGCTCAGACACCCAGAATTGGCCTCAAATCGCACTGGAATTATATTCCCAGTCTGAAGGACAATTTTATAGGAGTGGGAGCCAGTGTTGGGATCGTTGGTCAAATTCTTTGGATATTCATCGGAAAAAAGGCGCATGGACATTTGAAGAAGATATGACTCTGCTCAATACTCTACTTGATGGAGAAAGGAATTGGAAAGAAATTGCAATGAAACTCTCAGGAAGGACTGAGAGCAGTGTAATGAATCGATGGGTTTTCCTTTTGAAGAAACATGAAAGTGGATTAGCTGCTGAAGCCAAAAAGGTTGAGGCCATATCAGATCGGGGAGAATTCTGGGAAAACCATATTCTCAAAACACTGATCGAGATAAAGGCGAAAAATAATATTTCGTATGAGCAGGAAGGTATTTGAAATTTTTCATTTAATCCTATAATTGAGTTTGTCCTCGAAGATTTGTCAGAAGAGAACAGGAGTATCAACTTCAATCCCGATAAAAGTTGCTTTGAGATGGAGGTCATTCAAGATAGTCTCGTAGCAATGGAGAGTGATAGTATGTTCCTAGACCCTTCAATTACAAAGGGTTTCAACTTTGGAAAGAAAATGGATGATTGGTTGTTTCTTGATCATCAAATTGAATTCTCTAAGATGGATGAGCAAGACTCCAAAGGGAATTCTCACAGCCAATCGAAGATGGTTGAAGAAATTGGCCCGAATAATTTTCATTAGATAAGGAAAAATTAACGCATTGAGTTGCATTTGAATAACCAATATATCTGTCTTACATTCTTTCTGATTTGCTGCTTTTTTTTTAATCGTTTTTAGCTAGTATTGCTGTAGGTGCCGCCATACAATGTAATATAGAGATCAGTTCGTCGCTTGATCTCAAGAATGAAAGAATTAATTGTCTAATCATATATACTTCATTTGATTTATTGTACAACAAACCTTATTTAGAAATTTCATCTCTATTCTCATATCTCACTGCAAATAATCGGTTGATAACCTCACAAGAAATTTTTCAATTACACAATGTATTTAGACTGTACTATCACTCACTTACTGCGTGAAATTTTAGGTGGAAGCAGTTCTCTCTTGTCTAAAAGTAAAACAACAGCAGGCATCGTTCATTTCAATTTTTTTTTTCTGGTCCATCATTTGTTGTGCATGTTCAGCTCAACTATCTTTTTTCAATGTTAGCTCATCAGGCAACTACTCAATTATTATCTAGAAATTTAGATGTTCATGTTCATTATCTCAATGTCTAGCTTTATAAAGATTATTAATACCTGCTATCTAGTGGGAATTTATTTTGGCAAGATATAAAAAATGAGAGGTCGATTATTCAATGACTATTTTTCGTCGCTTTATCCCTTCTCCCATGGTCCCTTGGGAGTCCATTTCTATTTTCGCTTGACCCTCATTTATTGGAGGTTTATTAAGTAAATCATTCTCTTCCAACTTGATCTTTTGTACGCTATTTGACGTAACTTTATTGCGTTGAAAATGCTGAATCAACTGAACGAGCACATCCACCACTGCAATCACACAACTAAAAATCAGCAAGTTCGAAATAATCCAGATCATTATAGTTCCCCACGAGCTTTTCGTATCCTCATTCATCGTTCCAGAGTACAAATCATTTGCTCCCAATATCGCTGCGATAATCCCTAGCGCTAACTGGCATCCTTCGTTCACAAAAACAATAACATAGAGCAGCTTCTTTTTGAAAGGTCTCACAAACATAAAATACATAATGTAAAAAGAAGTAAATAAGATGTAAAAGAACGCCTGAGCAAGGCCAGATACCTCAGTAGTTGCTAGCATCACGACCACCCCCAGTGTTTGTATTTCATAGACGAAGAAGTAATTTCTTGAGAGGGCAGTATCTTGATGAATATCTTGGCAAATAATCTTCATGCTCTGTGGAAATTCGTCTTTACCTATGCTTTCATTTGCAACTCCATCCATCATTTCTTGACTAGCGTTACCCAATCGCTTCTTTACGAGTGTTTTCTTGTTTGGTTTCCTTATATTCAGCAAATAGAACATATAAACGCCAAATGCCACATATATCGCCCACATTATCGCAATTGCGCTCACCGACATTCGGTCGTAAGCGGTTCTGAGACTTCCTTCCTGGATGTGGATGATACTATACAGCATGATCTCCGCGAAATCTGCAAGTAAATAGCAGAGTGTTATCCGCCATTGGAAAATATATAAGACTTTCTCTGTAATTTGTTTCAGTTGAGAGAGTTCATAGCAAAGGAAATGAGCGAACCAGAAAATTAAGATACAGCCTCCACAAATAATTTCTTTCGTGAGTAGTGATCCAGCGTTTTGTAGGAACACGACACTAATATCCCAAAGCTGAAATTGCCCGTTTGTTGATTGTGGGATAAGAGAAGCATTTGGTTCAACTTCTCCAAAGGGATTTGGCATGAAAAATCCATGACCGATGTAAGGAACAATGAAATCTTTGAAGTTCGAAGGATAGTTGATATTGATGAATTTGAATAGCATGATATCTATCAAAATTTTGAGAAGAGGGAGAGAAGTTGAACCCAATAATCCAAATATGATCATTAACACCGACATTAACGTCGTTATATTGCGAGGGCTGTATATTTCAGGCTGAGTCGAAGTGGAAGTTTGAGGAGTGGAAGAGGAAGGAGAGGAAGGAGAAGAAGATTCTGGAAAGACGTAAGTTAATGTCTGAGGAGATAGCATGTAAGGATTATAGACTAATGTATTATAGGTCGAAATTCCCGAGATAGACAGAGTTGTACCTGCAGGCACGGCGTTATTGGGGTAAAAATTGATGAGAAAATACTGATTGTTGACCAACATCAAAGTCGGACTGCTAGTTCCCGGATAATCTCCTGTTGTAATCTGGGGCAGAAGAACTTTTGCAAGCAGGCCGATATCTGTGGGCGTTGATGAAAAAGAAAGTTTGAATTGGTAACTTGTGCCTGAGACAAGATCAAAAGAGGCTGTGATCGTCGTTCTTGGCTTGCATGTTTTTGTCACAACGTCGAAATATTGCCCTGCTGTAGAGCATGTACAAACTTTTTCCAAAACGGAGGGTGTTGAAGTCACTGAAGGTACCTGAGATAAAATCAAGCCTGCCGAGCAAGTTACACAGGACAGCTTCATTGTAACAAAATCAATTACTGAACAGGTCGCACAGCCGAGAGGACAAGCAATGCATTCCGTGCGACTGGCGATCTTTGTTTTCCCTGCTGGACAGGAATTTGAGAAATCGGCGACATGATAGCATGAGGACGATGAAGGCATCTGAAGAGAGCATCCCCATCTGCAGTCATCCAATCTCTCTGGTATGAATCCTTTATCGATCATAAGAGTAAAAATCGAACTTTTTCCACAAGCCGATCCACCGATTAATAGGTGGTCTGTTGTACTATCACTCGTATACAGTGACGCACCTGTATAAGATACCCAAATTTCTTCTCTATTTTGTGTAAGCCCATCAGACTTAAGAAACATACATAGAAATTTATTCGTAAATCCCCTGCTAAAGCAGCCTAGTTTCAGAGTAATCCATTGTCCTGTGGTGATAAAACCTGCTGTCGCTCCACTCGCGATATTGCCTCCAAACGATACAGCCATACTCCCATCTTGCTTTACTCCCACACCGAAAAGCACAGCCCCTGTCGTAGTTCGCGCTCTTCTCAAAAGCCAATGATAACTACAGCCCGAACTAAAACTCAGAGATTTCATTTTAAACACAATTCTCATTCCAAACGAGAGGAACCCCCAACTGTCAATAAAACTGAAATCTTTCGAGGGACTCAGTAACAGCGTCTGCGAAGCACTCTCCAGCTGGATTGTTTGATAGATCCCGTAGTCCGTCCAGAGCGAATAGAGCGTTGACGTTGCAGTTCCATCAGTAGTCCCGAAATCCGTACTGTATGGGATGGAAGAAGTCGTATCAAGGATATTATTGAGAAGGTCATAGTCAATTATACTGCGCATGGCTCCGATGCCAAACAGATCGACGGTGACTACTGGATCGGCTTGAAGGGTGTATGCCATCATGGTAATTTCGTAGTCAGTGGAGATGGTCCGACCAACAATGACTGAAGGATAAGAGACTGTAATGCTAGCTAAATTGGCTAGAGGAGGATCACTTCCATAGACTAAAGAATCTGTGGCAAGATAAGTCCTCTGCACTAACCCGTAGTATGGCAGGGTTAAATGTACGATTACGCCACTGCTGACTCCGTTCACAACGGCGGTAGAGTCGTAGAGATACATGTAAAACATATTGAGGGTCAGGTCTGCAACAGCAATGATGTAGTACCAGTTATTGTTTACAATCGAAGGGAAGAGTGTGGTAGAATTCTGATCAATTGTTGGAGTTAGCTGAGGGACATATCCGAAATACAATTCTTGGGCTCCGGAGAGCGAGTTGATCCTTTGATAAATGGCGGGTATCCTCGCATCGTTCTCATTAATATCATATGTTGCTTTGAAAATTAGACCCCAACCATTGACACAGCTCATGTCTATTAGATTTTGAAACCAAAGCCCAAACACTGCTTTTTTTGCACCATTCCAATTGGAAGGAAGCGATGCACCAGAAATAATATCTCTTTGTGTCGTTCCGCATGCATAGTTCCTATTAATTTGATACGTTTGAACTGTGCAAAGTGGCAATGCCAGACTGATTACTGATATCTCAATTAGGAACAACGCTATAGAAGCCGATTTTTTCATGAATCAGATTTGTAGTGTTTTCTCAGTACAGATAATTTTTTCCGTTTAAATTTTCATTTCTCTGTTGTAATTTTTCAGTTTAAAAGTTCAAGAATGAATCATTCGGTCCAAGAAGCAAGTGTAAACCAAAATGGAGAAGCAGGGTCTACCAGCTCAATTACTGGTGCCAAGAGCTTCTTTGCAGGATTGATAGCTCCGAATACTCTCACCAGGATTGTGTCACCCGACGATATTGAGTTAAAAAAAGAAAACGATAGCCGACTTGATGATTCTCGCAGTCACATCAACTTGTCAAATGCAATGCTTCAGGGATCTCCTAGCATTAGTCAACTTGTTGATGACTCAAAGAGGAATGATATTGTCTTTCCAAACAGTATAATAATAGATAAAAGTCCATCAAATAGCTTCATTTTTGGAGAAATCTCCCCAGCCACCGTAAAAGACCAAGATCTCAGTATGACCTTTTCACAGAATAATTTATCTTTGAGTTTCTCTCAAAGAATTTTAAGAAAAACTGGAACCGATAATAGACTAAAGCCTCGGAAATCAATTGTCCCTGAACAGACGGCGCAAGAAAAAAAGAAATACTTCCTGAAATCATTGCTATTTTTCATCAAGTACTTCTTAGTAATCTGCCTTATCTGCGCTACAGCTCTGGTTACTATGTATCCATTTTCGCAAGAAGCAATTAAATATACTATATCTTCGTCAATAGAAGGACTTGCAATCGGAATTGCTTTGGCTGCTATCGAAAATTACCAAATCTCGAGATATCACAATCTTATTTACAAATACGAAAACCTAAAAGCAATGCATGTCTTCTGTATCATTCAAATGGTTGCTTTCGTCACTCTCTTGGATTACGTCTTTTCATTTGTTACCATCGGTGCTCCATTCTTTCTCCTTTTAATTAAAGCAGTTTTGGTGTTTTGGACCATGATAATTTATTCTCTGTACTTGAGAGCCTCAAGGCATCGAGTGAAAAAACAGCAGGCAGTCGGTGGAATGAATTCCAAGCAAACAAGCTTCTTTAATGTCAAAGTTTATAAGAATTTTCAAGAAGAGGTAGGGAAAATCACCAACGAACTCATCAAAAAGACGACTTTACGAAAAAAAACCCTTGATGCAAATGAAAATATTTTCATTGGAAAGGAAAAGTTTGGAAAAGATGAAGATCAGCAAACAGTCAAAGAAAAGAAATTTTCGAAGAAAATCGTGAAGGGACATCACAATGTAAAGAATATGCTGACATTTCGAACAGGAATGATGTTCAGTTTTCTAGTTATGATAGCATTTCTTCAGATCGCAGGATCTCTTGGGATATATAAAGCATTTGTCGTCCTTTGGAGCTATTGGCGTCCAGGTTCGTTTATTGTCGCTGCCATCTACCCTATCGCAATTTGGCTTATCAAAATGATGATGCAGCTTATTGAGAATAAATTCTCCCTCAGAGCAAGAGAATTCATAGAAATAATCTCGATTATTTTTGCGGCGCTGCCATATAGGTTCTTCTTCTACACTTTTGACTCTCATTGGCAGGCTGTAATATTGATTGCAGTTAAATTCATATATAAAGCTATGATTTATTTGGTATATGGGACAAGACTGGTAATTTGGAAAAGATGGATTGACAAGCATCGAAATAACAGAATTTGCTGCTGTAAGAAGAGGATGGTGTCCAGAAGTGCAAGTTTTAGATCAATGAGTGCTAAATCTCTAACAGCATCAATGGAGAGCACACCGAAAGCAACATCATCATCAAACACAAAAGTTTCCAGAAGTTTAGTTTTGAGCTCAGAACCTGATAGAACTCCAAAAAAGGATGAACAGCCAGAGGTAGCTAAAACACAACCCGATTCTGAAAGAACCATGACAAGGTCAAAAAAGAGGTTTACTTCTGCTTTAGTTAGCAATAAGCAAACTATTTTTGATCGGATCCTACAGCAGGAGCTACGAGTAAAGAAAACTTATGAGGCAGACTATCGCATTCTTACGTTAAAATTCTTTCTTCTCCAATACGTCGACATCGCTGATTTAATCGTGGTGGCAGTATCAATGGTTTCAGTGAGGGCCACTAATTTCACTCATTTTTTCACCATGTTTAGTTGGACTGAAATCGGTATGATACTGGCTTGGAACGGTGTTGAATTGACATTGGACTGCATCTTCTACCTTGTAGTTTATTTTGTTTGGCAAGGGGCAAAATATTTCAAAAAGATAGAATTTAATGTTTACGGAGTCCAAACGCTAAGAGGAGATTTTAAAATATTGGTGTGGTTGCAGACTCTAGTGTTCTTCCTTATATTTCACATATTGTCTCAATACTTTCTAACTCGTAATGAGTTTTGATTTTTTTGTTAAACTTGTGATTTGTCTTTATAATTGAGAGTCTCACTCATACACACTCTTCATTCAAAGTATCAAATCATTTTATCACTTTTCTGATAAAAGAGATCTTAAAGAGCAATATAGAATGATTGTTTGCGTTTTAGGTTTGATTCCTGAAAACTAACTGTTACCTGTATATATATTTTTTTTGTGTTTAATTTACATCATTCACTATAATCGTTGTTTTACAATGCTATAAGTCCCATTAAGAGTTTTTGGATTGCAGAGGTTATTCTCTGCATCTCTGTAATCTGACTCATTTGCTCAATGGCCATAAAATTGAGTTTCATTATCCTTAAAAATATGTAACTACATGCATTCAGGCGTTGAGTAGAAAAATTTAACTGCATGCTTAAATTTTTATTCATCTAGCATATACTTACTTCCAATATGAATAAATTTGTCGTATACTCAGGAAACAATCCTCAGGTCATCCGAGAAGCTCTCTTGAAGAGAGGCAACTGGGAAGAAGTCAGCAATTTTCAACTGATCAGAGAGCTAACTCTTATCTATTTTCAAAAAAAAAAGATTCCTGAAGACGATAAAAATGCTTGGGCTAACGCACAAATGATTTGGAGGCCTGTTAACTTCTCTACTGAGGTGAGACCGCAAATTCATGATTAGAGCATCTCTCTGACAGGCAATATATTAAACTAGATGTATAGCAAATTCGATGAGATCAGAAAGAAAAATCCAAAGCCACCAGTGCAAGTACATAAGCTTTAACTATCTGTCTCCTTACATGGGCAAAGGTATTTAATCATTTTGAAAATAATCGTGGAATGTGCACAAAAACGGGGCTCATACGTTCTTTGCGAAGTTACTACACATCTAACGATGAAGCGAGTACAAATAACGCATCGATTTTTTTTTTAAAAAAAATTCAAACTATACAGAGGCTGCAAACTACACCGTCTTTGAAACTACACCCACTAGCTTCATTCTCATTGCAGGCGTCGAAGATACAGAGTCAATTAATTTTGCAGCAAGGTTCAAAGACATATCTCGGCAGTTATTTCAAAAAGAATCAATTCCCGCGAAACATTGCCAAGACAATATTTGGCTTGTCAAGCCTGCGAACATGAATCAAGGTAATTCAGTTCATGATTACCTCTCTTTTCACGAGCTATCGGATGTGGTTAGGGAGAGGAATTGAAATATTTCGGAAATTAAAAGACGTCCAGAATTTTTTAGCGAGCAAGCCAGCAAACACATACTGGGTTGCTCAGAAATATATCGAGAGGCCACTGTTATATAATGAGAGAAAGTTTGATATAAGAGTTTGGGTGCTAGTTACTAACAAATTGGATGTCTATTTCTGCCAGCAAGGCTATATGAGAACATCTTCTGATTCCTATGACTTGAGCGCCACCAACAATTACGTGCATCTGACGAATAATTGCTTACAGCAGCATGGGAATAATTACGGAAGATGGGAAGAAGGAAACACGCTTCCTTACGAGGCATTAAAAAAGTGGATTAAAGATAAATATCCTAAAATCGAGTTTGATTTCGAGAAGCATATTCTGAAGAGGATGAAGGATCTGATCATCGATACTTTCTTGGCATGGAAGAAAAATCTCAATCCTTATAACAGAAAAAATTGCTTTGAGCTGTTCGGCTATGATTTTTTAATCGATGAGGATCTTCGGACTTGGCTAATCGAGGTAATTTCCCTTCTGAAACCCCTATCTGATAAGATCCACTTGATTAGGTCAACACCAATCCTTATTTGGGCGTACCTAACAATTTTATTGCTGGACTTCTACCGCGAATGGTTGATAACATGTTTGAAATCGTACTGGATCCATTATTTCCTCCAAAAGAACCAAGGTCAGGGTCGAAGAATAACCTATTCGAGCTGATATACAGTGAGACCATGCTAGTGAATGAGAGACCCTTTAACATACGGTCACCATTTTCAGCTCCGTTATATCCTATCAAAGCATTTGAGCAATCAAAGTATAGATCGAGGCAGAGTCATGCGCAGACTTTTGACCGTAGAAATGGAAGTCCAACTGATAGTCCAACTCTTCATTCAAATAAGGGCAGAGCAACATCAGTCGAGCCCAAGTTTAACTCGGCACTTTTTATCAATAACCTCGACTCGATATATAAAAATTTACAGATGCATGTCAACCTAAAAAATGCTCTGGCATACATGGACCTTGAGACAGTGACCGTGCAAATAAGCAGGATTTTGGACCTCTTAGAGAAGCCAGAACTTTTCCAGCCAAATCAATTGAAAACTGCCTGCAAAATAATCGATATAGTGGCAAGATCAATCGGTCAAGGAATACTAAGTGATAACGAATTGGCTCGAAAGATCGCCAGGCTGCTGGGTCTTCCTAAGTTACAAAAAGAAGTCAGAATAACCTTGGTATCCTTAGCAGCTTTATGGGATTTTTGATTTATTTTAATGACTAGTTAAGTGCAATTTGCAGTGTGACTCAAGAGTCGACCTTGAAGAAAATGATCTGCAATAAAATTATCCACACCTTAAATGAGATCCTGCTCAGCTCGTGCTTGCCGCAAGAATCAACAGATTCAGCTCCTGAATTACTCAATTTAGCTCTGAAATGCGCTGAAAATAGCTGTGGAATGAACCCACATCAAACCTTCCTTTCGACAGGTAGCAAAGAAAGTGAGCGTTGGAAATACTTCTATATGTCACAAGGTATAGTAGACTGTTGAGATCTGTCAATTTCATTCACTTTTTAAGGCGGGATTATGACGTTATGTGTAGTGTCCAAAAAAACAAATGAGCCTCATCTGAGAGAGTTTGCAGAAAAAGTCATCAACCAATGGATGACTGAGAAAGATTGGCATAGTCAATACCAAATGCTTGAAACCTGGATTCAATATAAAAGTATTTGATCAAATTAAGATACTTTTTTGCTCATTATATTTTCAAGATACAGCGCTCAAGGAGGAAACAAAATCGAAAGAGGCTGCGATAAAGGATAAACTCTCAAAAACTGACATTATCTTCTTCAAAGCAGTAGAACAAAATATTAAAAGAGGCAAAGAGTTGGAACTAATCTTCCATTTTCAGCCGTAAAACTTAAATCACCCTTGAAGGATAAAACATAATAATGCATACATATTTAATTTAGAACTCTCTTGTCTTTAATGCCACCAGAGGAAATGATTGAGTTTGCAAAGGGAATTATCTCTGAAAAATTTGGAAGAAGGAGCAAGATTGTAACCTCATAGATATCGAGATAAATTTCTAATACAAGTCATTTCAACAGCAGATTGAAGAGCCACCAAAAACAGCAAGCAGGCCTGACAAACGTCGAAACAACGAGGAGAATAATGAAAAGTCGAGGCCATCTACAGAGCATCACCCGAAGAAAAAATCGGTTGATGATAGCGAATCTAAATTAAAGGTATAATAGCAGCCTTGACAACATGATACAAACGCTACCATTCATATATATATCTAGAACTCAGCCGTGTTGCAAGGACCAGGAGGTTTCTCTTTGAGGCCTTTGGTATCCGAAAGAAATCTCGAAAGTCTTCCTAATATTAGTGGGGATCATCATCATCAAGAAGTGAAGAGTTTTTATGGCTTAAACACTAAAAAAACGGGTCTTCGAGACTCCATGAATGATGGCTTCGGATTGGATAAGCCGAGGCCATCTTACGACCGCGCAACTCTCAAAGCTACCCTTAGCAAATTGGCTCCTGTTCACGATAAAAAGTTTAATCAGGGCATAAATAGTAATCTCATATTCACATCGAGCGACATATTCAAAAAAACATTATGTTAGACCCTGAAAAAGAGGGTAGCAAGAACATAAGGGAACTCGGTCAGTTAGTGAGAGCATCAGACTTAGCCAAGGTACGAAATATATAACCTGAACATTTTCAAAACTTTCCTGTTAGATCCGCATTCAATCACGAAGTCAGCAAAGAAAAGGAGAGGATAGATATTTCCCGCTAGTTTGGGGAAAAGACTCCAAAATGAAAGTAATTGAGTTATCTGCGACTCCAAGTGTAAATATATACAAAAAAGACGACGCATTTAGAATGGACTGATGAACCCAAACATAGGGGATTAGATGATTCAAGTGATAGCATGGTACGAATATCTCATGTTATAAGAAGCAAAGAGGTGAGCACTTCATTGGATGCAGGAAAAGGTTTCCCTACGGTAACAAAGTATGATGCTGCTTTTATTAATATCCAAAGGTGCCCACGCAAGATTTTATGCAACCTACAGATGTTCCTGAAATAATTAAAAAAAAGAAAAAGAAGCGAAGTAAATTTGTTTCAAAAATAGCTCATTAACTTTTGATTTATAGCTACCAAGAAGCAAAAAGATGAAATGTACGCAACCTTCCTTAAATATCAAAGTCCCTACTATACAACCTCTCTGAAATTTTAGAACATTTCAGGTTCTTGAGGAACCGCTATTTTAATTTTTAATCAGGTCAGAAAGTAACAAAATATATTCTAAGCTGCTTGATGATATATATCTAATTACTTGTGGATTGTTCTCGTTTATCATTGTCTACTTAATATGGCCCCTTGAGGGTTTAGAACATTTGGTTTGGTATGAATGCATACGATCTGAATGTAACCTCTGTATTTCCACTCCCAATAGCTTTATTATTAATTAGCCTAACCTAGCTTCAAAATTAAGAGCCTCTTCAGAATCTGGACCAATGTACCCCTTCAAGCAATTCGACAAATCATACAGTTGGGTAGTTATAGAGACCTTGCGAATTTTTTTTGGAGAGCTTTTGATCAAGTTAAAAACTTAAAATTTTTGAAATTTATCAGATTAGTACTTAGAGCAAATTTGTAGTGCAGATGGGTTATTAAGATTGAATATGCTCACCACATCCTCAACTTTGTATGAAAACCATATGATATGAAACATAGAGTATGTAATATAAGAGAAGGATTATACAAAAAATTTGATGATCAGCAATATCTTAAATTGCTTTTGAAAAATCATCTCTAACCAACTCTTTATGCTTCCATTTCTTGGGATAGTACCCAATGAAGCTAAGAAATAACATTTTGACTCTTAACTTTTACGACGTCCATCTTAATGATGGCTTCGCGGCAGCGTGGACAGACCGGATTTGTTTGAAGCAACGTTGTAGCACAAGATTCACAGCAGCTGATATGCATGCAGTCATAAAACATTACGTTACGTTCTTGTTGTAAGCACATGACGCATCTTGTTATCGTCTTTTCATCGAATTCCGGACCTTCTGCCGAAAAGCGTCTGTTCAATATTCTTATTCCAGAAACATCTGATGAAGTTGCGTCGGCGTCTTGAGGTGAGGTAATAAGCTTATTGCCCTCGACGTTGACACATGCCCCTGCAATAGCTGATTCTTGTCTCATGACGATCGGAAGTTGGAATTGAGTGTTGGACAAATGAGTGGGGATTTCCGTTGTTGTGTATTTAGCCTTCTGTTTCAGTAATCGAGCTCTTCTTGCTCGAGCTCGATAGCAAAGTATTGCTAATACAGCTCCGATGATCAGGAAAAGCAAAACTGCGACAAAGAACAACCACCAGTAAGCATTTCCCTCGTGTTCTTCTATCTGCTGGACATTAGAACTCTGAGTCGATTGTCCAGATACAGCAGACAGCATGAAGATAGCTAAAAAAGCCCATCTTGTCATGATTTGTAATAGGGTTTTAGCCTTAATTATTTAAAGAATTTAAATCTGTCATTTTTTCATTCGTTATGTTATTGGAATAAAAGCTGCTGATTATGATTTAAATTTATCAGTGTTCCAAAACTTCGATAAAATAAGCGATTTCAAAACACTCTGCCCTGTTAAATGGAAAGATCATACGATAACTTAAGCCTTAACATTCGATTTTTTGAAAGTTTGAACTTTTGCACCTCTTCTAGTCCAAGGAGCTTTTTTTTTCTTCTTTAGCAGCTCAAATATCAGGGAAAAACAAAATTTGAACTTCAAGCATTTCTTAGTGCAGAACTTTTCCATCTCATCTGACTTCACATTTGGCAGAGAATCGGTCAATATTTCCTTCCCAACTCATTGTTGAAAATAGTCATTCTGAGAACTCTCTTGCCCTCGACTCCAAAAAGAAAGTGAGAGTTCTGCTATATTCATTACTATCTCATATGATAATGATCCATTTATATCACGTCATCACTGCGAGCAAGAGTGGAATTTACATAATAGGATAATTTATAGATAGAAATTTGCAGGATGCTCAAAAGAAAGATTTTGCTTCATTGCATTTGCTCCCAGGCTTTTCTTTTCAAGGCACATTCATATCACCTCGTCCTAAGAGATCTCACAGAAAAAAGTCGACTAACAGAGACATAAATGCAAATCTTAATTGTATCACTTTTCATTTGCTATTTCGCTTGTTTAATTCAATGACATTTCAGAGTGTCATAAAATTTGACATGGAAAAGCGAGTGATATTTTAAAAATTTTTTTTATTCAAAGGAAGTGTCTTATTGGCTTTCATACTTATTTGTTTTCTATATTTAATTAGCATTAATACTCAATTTTGATTCTTGCTCAGATATTTACCGATACCGATTATTCTTTATTTC
>ENA-UOUE01000300-UOUE01000300.1-compost-metagenome-genome-assembly--contig:-NODE-300-length-41410-cov-8.071226_pt1 | contig 41410 bp, 32 predicted proteins | sample MGYA00238146_ERZ747223 | MGnify/ENA primary metagenome ERZ747223 (study PRJEB28781, sample SAMN06268865) | compost metagenome | isolation source: single cell | place: USA: California, Emeryville, Joint...
AAAAATACACATACAATCTAACCATGAAACGTCAATTATAATTATCATACCAACATATAAAGATCGAATTTTCTCTTCTCTTTTATGTTCTGCTAACCTCTTTAAGACATTGCCTTAGATAAAACACACGGATATGATGCTGTCTGTGCAAAATTCAATAAGACAATGCAAATGGCTCATTTGTTACTTTCATCAGGAGCTGTTTGACTGTGAAGTGTTTTTTCCAGTCATAAAGTTCAATAATTTTGCAGTTGCATCACTAGATGCAGTCGCCAAGTATGTCTCCACCTGTATTCCAACGTACACTAATGATCTCAGCTTCAAAGTTCGTTTTTACATTAATTAACAGCCAAATGATTATGGATTTATTGATAAATAAGAAAAAAAACGCATTTGCGCGTATCTCACTTTACCATCAAGCAGGTAGTCAATTCTTACCTTTGTGGAGATAATCAAAGCTTTTCATTGTCTTCGATTCACAACGATCACAAATTTTGACGTCCTTGTCCCAACCATCCGTTGCAAGTGAATTTTCTTCTGTTGGATAACATCAATCCATTGTGTCCAAGCTAGCAAATGAGTTCACGAACAATGAAAAATTGAAACAATATCGAGCGGATCATCGGCTGAACACATGACAACATTTCATTCCAATGATAAATGAATTTTTCAAGGTAACCGCTTTCTTCTCAGCATCACAAGTATTCATCATATTCCAAATCATATTTGGTGAATATGAAAGGTTCACTATTGATGCTCCATCAACATTGACCATACGACTCTGAATAATAAATAGAGGAATAAGTTAGTAAAAAACTTACCTTCTCCGTCAGCAACGTTTGAGTCCATATGGAACTTGCGATTATTATTATCTACATCTGAAATTACGAGCATGCCATAGTGATCCATTGTGACCATGAGCTTTTCATGTGGGTCGAAATCAAAAGAAGTGATCCAATTCTTTAATTAAACTATTTTTGAGAAAAACTGAAACAATTTCTTGATTAGCCTCACCTTCTTTGGCATATATTAGGCATGCCATTTCGCTTTACGACAATGCTTGACCAAATCATAGGTCTACGAGGAATTATCGACCTGGAACAAATGATAAGCGATTTCCTCACCGACCTAAATTGATCCTATTAAGTCTCTTCGTGAATTATGTATAATGTCGCCGTCTCTCGCCACTAAATCAAGAAATTAGTAACAAAGATTGAAGAATAGTGTGAGAATTTTAGATATTGTAAAAGTACGTCCTTGGGCTTCCTCGAAGCATAAAAATTCCTAGCTTTTTCCTTTCTTTGAAATATGAAATATTTGCATATTCGCCGTCTTATAGGCGGAGTGATGAAGAGAAATCAGAAGGCTTGTATTTCGGATTTCTTTTGCATGAGTTTGGCTGCGATCATATTCTTTATGGCAATATAACTGCCTACCTACACAGAAGAAGTCTCTAATACCATCAAGAATTTGTTTCGAAATTCCTTCAATATTGACATGTTCTTGCTTTGTTCCAATACCAATAACATCGTTCAAGTTACTATGAGTGGCACACAATACGAGAAGATGAGAAGATTGATATTTTATTCGAAATAAATGAGCATCATGCTGAGTCAGTTTGAGAGGATTCAAGTTTAAAGGCCGTATACAGAATCTATAGCATGAAGGCAAGCAAAAAGTATTTTAAATATCCATTATCAAATCATCTACTTGGTGAACTTTGCATCAGTTTTGCCTTCCGAATCAGTCGGATTGAGATATATATATCTTCTTGATTATCTAAAGTTAAAATTATCGGGGCTATACAAAACTTTCGCAATATAATGTGTTTCAACCTCAAAATAATCAAAGGAGAGATATTTCTCTTATCATGTCGAATGGCTGAGGACGACTTTGATGTTCAGATGTGTTGAAGCAAAGAATTACTTGATTTCATATGATAATTCACTATCTTAAGATTTCATTTCATAATATTCTATCTAATAGCAAAGATCGCTTGAACTACTGGCTCACTGTTAGTCTAAACTCGATTTAGTGAGCTCTTGTGTGCACAAATTAGTCAATTGCCAAGTTTATTTGGAAGAAATAATCAAAATGATGAAACATTACCTTCTGGCAAAAATATTGGAGGGTCACATACAAGTATGATGCATTCTTCAACTATCAATATTCATAATATTGAGAAGGAGAGATATCTCAAATATGCCTCGGCATAACAAAATGAAAAGCCTTCTTATTAGCTTAATTTGAGACATTTTCTGGTTCACCTTCCTTATTTGCTTCTTCACCTTCCTTTTTAGGTTCTTCATCTTCCTTTTTTGGTTCTTCACCTTCCTTATTAGCTTCTGCGGTCACTGTAGTTGTTGAGGTGGTAACAGTCGTGGTGACGGTTGTCTCAGTTGGAGCGTCTACAGCCTTGTTCTCTTCCTTTTGGACTGTTTCCGTAACAGTTGTCGTAACTGTTGTCTCAGTTGGAGGGTGTTGAGTCTTGCTCTCTTCGTTCTGGGTGGTACCAGTCACTCCGCCCTCTGTTGTTGTGGTAGCTGAAGGTTCTTGAGTTTTCTTGGTTGCATCATCTCCTGCGTTCTTTTTTTCTTTTCTCTCCTTGATAGCAAAGTAAGTTCTGTCACCCAATGGAAGTCCAAGAGCGACTAGAGAAAGCAATCATTGGGTTAAGTCTCGTTTGCTTTCCCAAGGCGATTCTCACCTGCGATTTAGTCGAGTATCCCAAAAAGGCAGTCAGGAGGCCGAGAGAAACAGCCATTGTCGAAGGATTCTTAGGTTGGATCCAGTTGAAACCGTAGTTTTTCAGTCTTGTGAAGTTAGCGATCAAGCAGTAAGCACTGGTAGCAGGAAGGATGTAAAGAGACCATTTTCCCAACTCTTTGATGACTTTTCCATCGAAGCCGAATTTGCTTGGAACGAGGTTTGGAAGTTTTTTGTAGTTGAGCGTAATGTAGACCATTTGCGCGATGATGACTGGCGCAGCGAGTGTGATGTATGCAATTTCAAGTCCTGTTCTTTCTTTGAAGAACTTTTGGACGGATTCTTTGAATTTGGAAAAACTTGCTCCCATTTTTGGATTGATTTAATGATTTTTTATGTTTATAACTATCAAATTTCTTGTCAGATTAAATAGGCACTGGCTAACTGTATCTTTGTCACTACGGTATCAATTCAAAGCAAAATTAAGCCACTAATAAATTTTTTATCGATAAAATTCTACGGTATTAGATGCCGCGTATGAAGCTGAATCTTTCTCCTCAGCATAACGGAATTTGTTCAAGTTTGCTTCGTTTCTATAGGTAGTTGCTTAAAATTTTAGTTTTGGGGACCTGTTGTATTAGATATGAGATTTTATGGAAAACGGCGGGAAAAACAAAATGCCGTTTGTTCACTGCCATAAAAAGAGCGATATTTACACTCCAAACGTTGCTTTATGATCATTAGCTTGTGATTTTTTCGATAATTTACTTTGCAATTTAGCGGAAAAGTTTTAGCATTTCTTACTTGAGTTAAACAAGCCATATTTGCCGCAATTCCATAATCAAGGCTAGCTAATTCAAAGGTTATTTTTGCTTGAGTGGCCAACTTAGCCCAATTTGTGAAAACACTCTTTGTGGGTGGTTTTATGCAAATTTCGATAAAATTAAGTTTTTAGCAGAATTTGATTCCTAAAGCTCAGAAACTGCTCCATGACAGCCAGAAAGTGATAACCTTGCAGAAAGATTGTGTATTATTTAAAAAAAAAATGGTAAAGCCCTCTGAAAACACTCGGGACGACATCAGCATTGATACTATTTATTAATAATTTCTAACACCTGGAACCAGATTTGAACATTGCTCAAACCTCTACGCTACGTCGAATATTTCCCTCTCTCTCTCCCTCAATCAGCCATGAAAAATCTTAAGTAAAAGAAATCACTTGATAATTTTCGTCTCTGGTTTTAATGAATGATAACACGGGCTATATTTTCACGAATTATAAATAGAAGATTTAAACTATAATAAATCCTACTAATTATTAACTACAATTTTTGCAGATAACTCTGAGTTTCTTTGATTAGCTTCTCAATTTTCTCAATCTCAGTTTGATAATTGTCACCGTTTCGAGTATCCTGATTGTAGCTTTGGAGTCCCAGGAGGTAGTCTGCCAAGATAGCTCGATGAATCTCTTTGGCGTTTAATACTTGAGCAATACATCCTCGCCAAAATGCTATTTTCTTGGTCATCGCTTTCACATTCAAATCATTGAGGACCTAAAAGCGAGAGGCTTATTACACTTTCAATGATAATGGAAAGTACGCTATTAAGTTCCTCAGTTTTTAATTTATCTTGATCCTCGATACTACTTATCTCTCCAGAAAGCGATTTGAGGACGTTCTCAAGGTCTTTAATTTGTTGGAGGGCCTAGATTTCGAAAATGGTTAAGACTGCTTCAAACCAAGTAATCTACCTTCATGTTTGATGTTTGGAGATATTTGTTCTTCATTTCGTATTTCGTTTGAAGTTCAAGCTCCGTTTTATGATTCTGCAGTTTGATCTCTTCAAGCTTTTCATCAAGAACCTGCAACTCTTCTGTAAGCCTCGCCTTTCGATCGAACAGACTCGATATCGAAACATATTGGCTCATTTCATTTGGCAACTTTTGCACCAGCATATTCCTTATTTGTGAGTACTCCGAGAGCTTCTTCTTGATACCTTCTATGCCCTGCAAAACACTATGTTTGAATTCTGTGATTAGTATTGAATTCAAAGTGATATCCCTACTTATACGAGGAAAAACCGTTTTGAACTTCTTTCCATTGTGTCTCAAATTCACTGAAATCGCTTCTCATTTGCGAATTGATCTCATTCAAAGTTCTTCTTCGTTCCTACGTCACATCAGATAGTTAATCATACAAAAATTTCATTATCATTGCTACAGTTTCAGGCTGGCTTGAGGATTTCCTGACTAAATCAAGCATGCGGTTCGCATGATCAGCGATAAATTTCTCGAGTTTTGTAAACTGCTCCCTTATATTCTGAAAAATTTAACAGTTGCTTTAGTACTGTCGGTATTGACGATAACATACTCTATTGCTGCTTTTTTGTTCAATTTGAGAGAGCTTATCCGTGTTGTTGCAATCTTCGAGGATAATTTTTTCCACCTCTTCTAGATGTACTGTATGGTCATTGTCTTGAGTTTCAATATCGATCAGTTTCGTAAGGCTGGAGATCAGTTCCCCTTCACATTTTTGCATCTAATTAGGTACAGAAGACACAGAAGTGTTAGACTAAGCTGATCAAAATACTCACTTGTTTAGTGTTCTCTGATATTAAAGACTCAATTTTTATAAGGGCCTCCAGGCTCTCATTTCGGTAAGCTTTCTTCACCGCTGCTGCTTCCAATTCAAATTTTTCATGCTCCTCGATCAGCGCGTTCAGGTTCACTTGTTTTTGTACTAGTTCGGAGAGTCTAAGACCCTCAAGAGGAAAGAAAACTACCCATGTTATTCAATAAGCTCACATCATTTAGCAAGTCCTCAAGACAAGAATTGAGGAGGCTACTTCTTGTGCGTACGTTCCAGATTTTTATTGCGTTGTCATTGGAACCTGAGATCAAATAACGACCGTTCTTCGAAAGCGCCACGCAGTATATGCAATCTGAAGTTATGCGTTTGCTAGATAACCATCGAGATTGATTACAATATTACATTGATGAGCGTTTGGCATGCTATACACTTCGCAGTAGTTAGTCAGATCCCAAAGCTTTATCGAATTGTCAAGAGAGCCTGAAATCACGAATTTGCTGTCCGGGGTCGTAGTGATTGAATAAATGGAATCTGATTCTCTACATGAGAAAAACAACTAAGAATAGCTTAACAATTACAACTATGAGCGTCTTTAAAAGCGTGGACGAGTGTCCGCTGTTCAAGATTCCAAATTTTGACGCTTTTATCAATCGAAGACGTAACCAACAATTTCATATCATTAGTGAACGCAAGTGATTGGATCTCATCTTTCAAAGAGATAAATAAGCTGAAAAATTTGTTGACTCCCCATACATACCTTTATGAGCATTAGCAAACATGTGTTCTTGGCTTAATTTTCGGAGATTCCAGAGTTTCACAGATTTATCTCTCGATCCAGATGCAAGTAATGACCCATCGCGACTGATCGCCAACGAGTATACATAGTCTAATAATCATCAGACGAAGACGCGTCCAATAGAATCACCTTGATGTGCTTCTGCAATGGTATAGATAATAGAAAGGTCCTTAACGTTCCAAATCTTTATTGAGTGGTCAATTGATCCCGTGTAAAACGTTTCCCCTTTGGGATCGACAACAAGCGCCTCAATCCAGTCTAATGAGCGGTAAAGCCTCTTGCTTAATAGACGATTTTACTAGAATGAGCACTATTAACTCTGTCAATCAAAAGTTTCTCTGATACGTCCCAGGCTCTGATGCTTTTATCTCGAGAGACTGAGAGAAGATGCGAGGAATTTGGGACAAACGCGACCGCTGTGATCTTATCTAGTGAGTTTGAATAGTGAGTAATGCTCCAAAATGCGAAAAAACCATCATGCGCGCCTTGAAAACTGAATAATAGGGTCCTTTTGTGCAAGTCCCAGATTTTTATTGATTTATCATGGCTCGCTGTGGCAAAAAGAGAGCCATCGGTCCCGATGCTGATTGAAGTGACTCTTTCTATGGGTTTAGTGAGTTTGCGTTAAAGGGACTGGGTACCAGAATGAGCATTGTTGAAGGTCTTGACGACTGAAAATTCGATGATTGGGGAGGTATCGGCTTGCATTTAGTTATTCTTCGGGATCAATTATGAAAGTAAAAAAATGTTTAAAAAATCTTTGTTGGATAAATGCTCAAATAAAATTTAACAGCTGAAGAGCTAAAGAAAAGAGTCTATTACTGTGAGTGTGAATTCGAAAAATAACTTAGTCTTTCGAAAACCAGATCATTTGCATGTTTCCTCCTTCTTTACCATAGAAATTGAACCGAAGGTGGCTTACTTTTAGAAAATTGCTCTTTTTCGCCTCATAAAAGTGAAACAGTACAAAATAATCAAAATAATTAAAAACTCAATAGGGCTCATTACTCCTTTCTATAAGTTATGATTTTTATATGTTTCTCATAAAATAATGTGAAACATATATTGATGAGAAGTAGAATTTCATGATAAGTGAGAAATTATAAATTGATGGGTTAAATAGACTTCGACAATTTCCGGCTGAAAATTTTGAAGTATCATTCAAGCAATGCGATTCGTTGTAGAAGGAAAAAAGGGAAATTTCGGGAACTCAACGCTATTTAAGCCAGCAAATTGCTGATGGAACCTTCAAAAACAGAGAAATTTTTATCCTCAGTTGAAGTGAAACATTTTCAGTAAATTCCAAAAATAGAGGTTCCAAAGGAAACCGATGTATCCTAAATAACCAATGCTAATATTCTCTCACAGCATTCGCTTTTAGCATTTCATTAGTTTTTCCTCTCTCCCTATCTCTCTCACGTATTCACTATGAGTGAGGACTAATATTCTTAACTTAAAAAGATGGCAACAATGCATTGAAGAGAAAGAAAGAGATCGGGAAACTAGGAAAACTTTAGACATTATGACTGCACATATCAATAGAAATGAGGACCTTGAGTTATACCCTCAGAGATTTTCATGGAAAAGCGAGTCGTTTATCAACTTATATCAATTCCATCGTAATATAAAGAGCTGATCAGCGCAGCAAAGGGTCGATTATGAAAAACCGCGCTAAGGGAGTCATCAAAGTCATCTGCTCTCTGAATTTGTAGGGAATCCATTTGGAAATCACGCATTACCTCCATAACATCCATAGATAACATTTCGATTCTTTTTTCACTCATGCCTTGCTTTACATCTGTCCATTGCTAATTATTGCTTTACCTCCAACGGCATCACTCTCGCGGCCTTCACCGCAGTACATTTTTGATTTAGTATCAATACGCTTATCAAAGTAAACTTCAGATATGCGCCCATTATTCAAATATTTAGTACGTTATATCCAAAAGCGCAAATTTTAAAAAGGTAAACAAAAATCTGATTTTCTTCAGAATTGCGGGAGAGAAAGGATAAGTAAGTTGCGCAAATTTTAAACCACGCGCAATAAAACAATTTTTTTTAATAAAAATGAACGACCTCCTTGTCTCTCGTCCTTCGACAAGCGGAACCAGCGAACCCCACACCGAAATAAATCAACCAGACTGTATGACGTCGAAAGGTCTTGAGCATGATGAACAACTAACCTTCACACCTAATAAGTCAAAGAGAGCCATCTTTCAGATTATTCGTAAAAAACCCAAGCTCAAGGCGTAAGCTTATCTATCTCGACAAACAGTTTTCTTACTTTCTTTCTTTTTAGAATCCAAATGATCGAATCGCAATTATCTGAGAACAACAGTCAGACCCCAGCCAAGAAATACAACCGAAAGGAAAAGAGCCTCGGCGAGCTGAGCAGGAAATTATTACTGAAATATGGCAGACTCGATAACTGTATAATATACCTGGATAAAGTGACTTTGGATCTTGGTAGGCGAAATTTTCAATTTTCCCAGACAAACTTACCACAAATAAATTTAAAAGGGGTCGAACGAAGGAGAATCTATGACGTGATCAATATAATGGAAAGTCTGAAGGTGATTCAGCGCAAAGGGAAGAATAGCTATCAGTGGAGGGGACTAAATTCAATATATCAGACCCTTGATGAGGTAAGTGTAATCATGAATGAAACGAATAATATTTTTTTCAGCTGGCCACGAAGACCGAAGAGACCGAAGAAACTGAGAAATTAGAGTCGCATGAGACCCAAACAGATGAGAAAGCTTACTCAAAGAGGTACCTCTACGCTATTCTGGGAAACATCCTCTAATAATATGAAAATAGTAAAAAGGAAAAGTCATTGGCACTGCTTTCAACGGGATTCTTGAAGTTGTATCTCGGCTGGAAATCAACGATATCCCTTGACCAAGCGGCTTCAAAGCTGTCACTGAAATGTGAAGAAGGCAACCAGATAAAAACAAAGGTAATTTGAAATATGGCGCTCAGCTGAGGATGATTAGGTGCGGAGATTATATGACATAGCGAATGTGTTCATGTCATTGGGATTGATTAAAAAAACGCTTACTGAGGGGCGAAAACCCGCCTTTACGTGGATCGGAGTCACCGGTCTCGAGCAATTTATGAGAAGATTAAATGCATCTGATAACGAAAAGGAGATTTTCACTTCAAAGCCAAGCAAAAGGAGCCTGATGAAGATGGCGAAGAAGCAGGACGACACAGTGGTGAAAACGCCGGTGCAAATAATCGATTCTATTGAAGCCACGCCAGGAAATGTAGCAACGACAGCTACAAGCCAGAAGCAGCTCATGGAGTCGCAGTTATTCAAGTTATTCGTCGAATTTCTTCAGAACCGAGCGATGAATCAAGAGAATTCCGCCGCAAAAGAGCAATTAAACTTATTACATGCGAATCCAGGTGCGTTTGATATGCAGCTTGGAACTCAGCAAGTGAAACAAACACTGTTTGACGCTGCAATAACAACAACTGTAAATTCCATGTTAATTTTCATTACTTACCATGAATTAGCCTAAAGGGCATCCTGAGGACGCCAGAAAAGAAACGCTCAATGGAGTTATTAGAAAACTTGACTCGCAATTTACCGACAACAATGATCTGAAATCGACTCAGAAGAAAGAATACCGTTCCTGTGAGACTGAACCAGGAGTGACAAAGAAGTTATTTAAGACGACAATCCTCACATGTAGTCAGCCATTGCCGAGCTCCCAGTTATCGGCAGAGACTCAGGAAGGGAAGAATGTATTGAATAAAGGCGCTGGTACTCAATGATATTGTCATGAGGGGACAGTGATGGCTTTTCCTGAATTTATATGTGTGCTCTAATCATTCATTCATTATAAAATTTTCAGCCGTGCAAAATCGCTTTCATTTTTATCGTATTTTTCAATAAGAGTATCCGAAACGTATTGCACCTGGCGGAATGTGTGGTGTTATATGAGCTTCGAGTCTTTTTGTGGGTTACTTACCTTTTAAAATCCGAATAAGAGCTGGAAATTTTAAATAAGCGCTTGAATATTGAGTTGTACGAACTAAACTCACTTCTAATGGAATAATACACTCAAGGCAAAAATAAATTTGAATTTCAAATATTTATTTATCCATTAGCCTGGAATCAAATCAGCAAAGTAGCTCTATGAAACTCACATCGACTGATATCACAAATCTCGATAAGCAAATCGAGACTCTATTTGATTGCAAGCTCCTTACAGAGGCCGAGGTGAAAAATCTCTGTGAAAAGGTATTTATTTAAACCGCTGAAGGTATTGAATCGGAAATCTTTTTAGGCGAAGGAGCTGCTAATGAAAGAATCGAACGTAGCGTCGGTCAGAGCGCCAGTAACAGTATGCGGAGACGTCCATGGCCAGTTTCATGATCTAATGGAATTATTTCGCATTGGCGGCATGCCACCAGTAGGGAATTTAGATTTTGAATATTTGTAATGTGGGAATGTAGGATACGAATTATTTGTTTACGGGAGACTACGTTGACAGAGGATTTTATAGCGTGGAGACCGTCTGTTTGCTTCTGGCACTAAAAGTTAGACATAAAGAGAGGATCACGCTCACGAGAGGCAACCATGAGAGCAAACAAATCACTCAAGTGTATGGATTTTACGATGAATGCAACAGAAAATACGGAAATGCAAATGTTTGGAAGTACCTGACGGATTTGTTTGATTACCTGCCGCTTTCAGCTGTCATTGAAGGACAGGTGAATTTCCCTCATTGGAACTTCAGAGCATAATTATATCTTTTTTATAAGATTTTTTGTCTTCATGGTGGATTGTCTCCTTCAATCGATACGTTGGACCAGATTCGACAGCTGGACCGAGTGCAAGAGGTTCCTCATGAAGGACCTATGTGCGATCTTCTTTGGTCCGATCCTGATGACAGAGCAGGTGAAATAATACTAGATAAGCTAGTAGACTTAACTCTGCTGATTAGGCTGGGGAATGTCACCGAGAGGAGCAGGATTTACCTTTGGTCAGGATATTTCAGAGCAATTTAACCACACAAATAATTTGAAACTGATATGCCGTGCTCATCAGCTGGTGATGGAGGTAGATTATTATATATCAATCAGAGCTAACAGCAATTTGTGAAGGGTTATACTGAAACTCACGAACAGAACGTCGTGACGATATTCTCTGCGCCAAACTACTGCTACCGCTGCGGTAACCAAGCCGCGATCATGGAAGTTGACGAGAGATGCAAAACGAATTAGTACTAATTTTCCTTTGCTGCCTGATTTAACAGTAATATGATAGTTTGACATTCGACTCGGCGCCAAGGAGAGGAGAAGAGCATAAAATAACAAAGACTCCTGATTACTTCTTGTGAGTTTTTTTTTTATTGTTGAAAAGTTTCCGATTAAGTGTCCCGCAATATTCTTAATTTTATCCGTACGTGTTAGAGGAGTATCATTGAAGTAATTGTTATATCAATTTCGAAATATGATATTAAAATCGTTCTTCGTTGTAAGGTACCATTTCTCGTGAAGTAAGTTGCTTTTTGACCTATTCCTAATATCAAACTTACTATGTTTTTTTTTTGTTTCCTCTTTGTTTTTGTTTTGTAACAGTTTTGAGAAAATGCATCGGAGATTGATTAATTAATATCTTGCAGTTATACGGCATTTAGAGTAAATAAACAACAATTTAACAAAGTAAATGACGGAAATCAACGAACACTTGAACTATCCTACTGCCCAGCGCAAGGATACAATGTATCTCTCAACAATCAGTAATCAAAGGCGTGTAGGTCTTTCGTGAATGATTTTTTTGTGATTTAGAGCCTGAAGAGACCGGGTTCAAACAGATTAAAATCCAGAAAAACGTCACAGCCAGTCTCTTTACGCAAGATATCGAGAAGGCTCAGCCCAGATTCGCAAGCACTCAGTATCTCAATCGCGAAATTTTCTTGAATCGCAACGATGACATCGCTGGAAGTCATCCGAAGAAGCTGCATCAGCCATTAGAGAAACCGTTTTACTCTCTCATCAACCAAGATATTCAGGGCACCCAGCCGAAGAAAACTGGATTGATAACGACTCGAAAGCCAACAAACCCGCTGACACCTGAGTATCGGCTGCCATACGTAGAGGCTCGTCCGACTACTCCGCCGAAATTTATCAGAGACCAGATAGAAATTAAAGTGAGTACCTCTGAGAAACATGTAATAATTGCCTACTTACCTAGGACATCGATGGCGCAAGACCAAAACCTTACTTTAAATACGGCGTTGAACGCTCAAGCTTAAATGTTAATGATATTGATGGCGCAAGGCCTAAGAAAGAATGGGTGGTAAAGCAATAGCACTTGATTTTAGTATGGTAACGATGATTTCGCGTGTAGCCAAAGAAAGAAATCGATTCTCTCAACGTGAAGGACATCAATGAGTTTTTTGAATTCCATAGCAAAAGGGTCGTAGACCCGCTCAGTCCAAGATACACCTTGGTAAATGAGGAAAATCAGAAGTTTGAGTATGGCGCAGTGCGAGGGAACAAATCGATGATAAGGCACCCGAAAGAACCACACAGAGTAATGTCGTTTGATTTGAAAACCGATGATATTGAGGGAGCTCATGCCTCCACTGCAACCGAACCTGTGCGAAAAATCAATACGAGAAATAATATCAACAGGATAGATGATATCCCAGGCGCTCAAGTTCATTCGCTTAAGAAGGGAATAACCACAAATAGACATCTTGACCCTCTAAGGCCTCAATACAAGCTGCCCGGACACTCTGAGATGCCACCAGACTTTTTTAGAAACTCAAAACCGGTTGGCCTTTCCAAACACGCGACAGAAAAGAAAATTCTTCCTTCAATCGAGCAGAAATCGGCAGTACCAGTTCAGTCGCAACGGCAAGAAGAGCCTAAATCCCAAGTATCAGCGGATGAGCCAATAAGATCCGCGGGAATAGCAAAGAAAGTGTCCACGGAAAATAAGCTTCAGTTGGATGATGTCAAGTTTGATGGGAATCGGGATGTGCAGCCTCAGACGGTCGAGCAGAACACTAAAGAGTTTTTCAGAGGGTACACTCCGACTGGAGATGACCCGAAAGCAAAGACTTTCTCGAATTTGTTGGCTGGAACTGGACAAAGGACGTTGGGTCGAAGCGCGACGACAACGAATGCTTTGACAAAACAGAGCATTAAAAAATTCTATGGAGTGGAGGATCGAGGATTAGTCTCATCAGGCAGCGATTTCCAGAGAAGTGCTGAGCAATTCTTTGAAGGACAAGGAGGAAGAATGGAGGCTCCTAACCGAGGAACGTCAACAGCGAAAGAGCAAGGAACTACCCTTGATGCAAGAGTAAGCATCATTTTCTTTAATTAATATGACATTGTTTAGTATAAAACCGTTGCGTCGGAGAATTACCAAAAGAATTCTGCAAGTTTCTGGGGTACGAGTCATCAGCAAAATCTGACTATGCCGTAAGTGTTTTTTTAACGAAACCAGCTTAAATCATTTGTTTAGGTCAAGACCTCTGACTTCAGCACAAAAATTCGATAAATTTATACAGTAGCTGAGGATGACCTAGAAAGAATCCCAAAGGAGATTTGCGTTGAGTGTGTCGTTTCATTTCAGTTTTAAGTTTATTATTAAGACAATTTTTGAACTACATGATAAAGGAGTTTTTACATCTTCTCAACAACAATCTTTCCAATACTAACGACTCTCAAAAGTTGTTTAATAATACCTGTGGTGAGAGGCGGTTTTAGTCTGTTTAATATATTAAACTCCAATACAATTAAAACAGCCATTTCATTCACTGTCTGATTGTCTTAGTATCGCAGTATCAGAATCCTATTTGCTAGCTTCACAATCAAAAGTTATAAATACAAGTCTAAATATTGTGGGATCTAATAGTAATTTCCACTTTAAAGGCACATATATGGCAGTTAAGCTACTATTTTACGAGAGCCTCTATCAAGGAAGTTGTATTTTTGCGAACCTATATTTATTCTGATTTAGATAACGATCGCATTCAAAAACTTCAAACAGTTAGAATTTCCTTTCATATTAATCTGTTAAACAGCATTATTCCAAAATTTGCGCAAAACCAGAAACTCGCAAAATATGAAAATGCGAACTCAATCAGATCCATCAAAGAACAGAGCACTCGAGGATATCACCAACAAACCCTCTGAATATGAAAACAGAACCGAGCAACACACCACAGGCTGCAAAAATCTGCAATTGAAAAACCTTCCCATCTACGAGTCTACAAGAGCATCAACAGCAAGAAACGAAACTAGCCACTCTCACCAAAGTCACCCTGACTCGCCAATATCCTCCTCGATGAACCAAGAAATCGAACAACTCACTCAACAAATTAACTGCCTACAAAAAGAACTTCAGCAGCTGAGAAGAGAAAGTAGTATAGCTTTCTCAGAAAATGTGAGAATGAAAAGCCAAATCGAGCGCTTTGAGTTCTTCTGCACAGGAGTAGCTCAAGCAGTAGGAACATCCTCGTATGATTTAAATGAAATCCTGGCATTGGTTATAGAAAGATGCAGTAAATCATTGAAGTTGGAGAATCTACGATATAAGCCCACTCCTTCTTCCCATTCAACGGCCAAATTGAGTTTGCACACCCCGATTTCAAATGTAGAAAACCCAAATAACACTCATCTCGCATCGCAAGTTTCCGAATTTGATTGCAAAGAGAGTCCTTTCCCATCGAATAGCAGCTATGGATTAAACAACAGCGGAGTAAAAGAAGTCTCGTTTCCTCAGTTGAAAGCACACGACGAGGATGACATGGTGCGCATAAAAGACACTTCACGGTCAATACAAGTTGGCTCAGTCTGCGAAAGTAGTCAGGTTACGGAGGAAGGACCAAAAAGAGAAAGAGGCAAAATAAAGGAGGTATTTGTGAGGACAATCCGCCTCGTGCTGTGCTTATTGAAGGAAGAATATGGCTTTGGGCTTAGGAACTTAGTCATTTTGGGAGCTGAGTCGGAAGATAAAGAAAAGCTGAAAGAGGCTCAAGATCGAATCGAGACGTTAGAGAATATCTCGAAGGTGTATTACCGAGGGCTTCCGCATTTTAAGAATATGAATAAAGGCCAGTATATAAGTGCGTTGGAAGATATGTTTCAATTTTTTGAGAAATTTTCTTCGGAATGTCTCGAGGAGAAATCTAAAATTAAAGACGTGAACATCCAGATATTGAAGAAATTGGGAAATGTTGTATGCGATCAGCAAGAACTTATGCTGCATGTTATGAAGATACCAAAAGTTTTCTAAATGCATTGCTAGAGAAATTATTATTGAAGTTTTCAGTGACTGATTTATTGGCAAATCTTGAGAAAATGCTTTTAGGATGAAATTATTAATGATACCTTTCTTTTTTATTATAAATCCCTGTCTTTTTTTTTTTTGCTGGGTGAACATCAAAACTTTTCAATGAATGAGACCATCAATCATTCAAAAAGTAATTTAAATTGCAAGTCAGCGAAAGATATTGAAATTAATCAGATTCAAGCTCTTTGGTGATGGTTTCAATAAAAAACCCATTTGATCGAGAAATTATCTCGCCTTAGGCACTAATTACTCAAATCTTCGCAAAGCAATTCAAAATCAGGATTAAATCGATATTTACGCGCTGTCAACTGTGGCAATGGATGAAATCGATGATCAATAAAACCAATTTAAATTCACCATTTTCCTATGATTCGCCTGAATTACACAATTCTAATGATTCGAAGCGTTCTTTCCACCAAAACTTGATATCATAATTTCCAATCGTGACGAGGTCAGTAAATAGCGTTTGTAAATTCTGCGAAATTTAATTCAAAACATATTTTTAAGTCTTTTAATCTTAAGCACAGAATTCGCAATATATCTCTCACAAGATGAACCAAACCGTGCTAAAACAACTCGAATACTAGTAACTTCCCCTTTTAGCGAGACCTAATTTGAGAAACCTTTGCAGCCAGAAAAGAAGAGACGAGATCGAGCGTCAGTTGACCGAAAGACATGAAAATAGTGCCAAATATCATCAATTGCTTGCTGAGTATCCTCCATATGAGTCGTTAATTGCTAATTCTTCTCTATAAAGCACAATGAAGAAAGAGATTACGATGTTGGAAACGAAAAAGTACTGATAATCATTTCAAAACTATTAATAGAGAACTTTTCCCTAGAGATGTATATGACAAAAGGAACAACATATTCCTACAGGATAAAGACAGAGTCCACAAGAATTTTACTCAAGCGTACCACTTTCCAAAGCTGTTATTAGGAGCACTAATGTGTCTGTGAAGGTTCGGAGCCGTTGCTGAAGCTGATTATATTCTCAGAGAGCAGAAAAAGCGAGCGAACCAGTTCATTGAAGAGCATTTGGCCAAATTGTAAGGATATATTTGCAAGTGAAGAGAGTTTACCTCGGTTTTCTGTAGGAAAGGAAAATCTGGAAAACAAACGGAAGATTCAAGAAATGTGAAAGTAATTTCTACTACTATAAATCGAGCAAATTATTCAATAAATATTATGACAGGCGGTGAATCTCGAGGAGTTAGCACGATTAGAGGCTGAAATTCAGAGGATTAATAAGGAAGTTCATCAATATCGAACCCAGTTGATTGAAAACGATGAAGAAGTAATTAATGATTATGTGTTCCAAAAAAAATTAAAATTCATGCTTGCCTATAGCGAAAAATGCAGTTCGAAAGCTTAGATAACAGCCTCTTGAACCAAAGCGTCGCAGCTCCTGGTCAAGAAGAGCAGGTAATTGATTCTACCTCTGTACCTTGTATTTATCGACTTGCAGAAACAAGAACAAGAACCAGAAGACAATGGACGATCGATTCCACCAAACAGACTCTCTTTTGGTCCTGACCAAAATGAATCTTATGAAGAGGAGGGAGAAGATATTGAAGAGCCATCATTCCCCACGTTGCAGCAAGAAGTGCCAACTCAGGAGGTCGCTAAGAAACTCAATGAAAGTCCTGATCAGAGCTCCGACTATTATACTCAACAAGAAAATAGTACAAGGGCCGCAATTGATCTCTTAACGGAGAAATCAAACCACGAAATGACTCATCATTACTCTGGAGACATCATAAACACAGAGAGCAATCTGCAATCGCCATCGAAGAGACCGGACCTGTCTTCAAGGGGAGATGAGAGTCTTCTTTCGCAGAGACAAAATAGATTCGACTATGAATACCAGACTCAGCTAACCTCAAAGATCAAGGAAAGTCCGTCTTAGTTAAGGAATCAGCTCCTCGAGAAATATGAAAGAGAATTTGCGAAAGCAGGATCTTATTTGGAGTCAAAAACATATAGAATTCAACAATCATATAATAGCAATCAGAGTGCTCCTCTAGAAGGAATTAATACCGTCCAGATTAAAAATAAGAATGCATAAATATAGTATGCGATAATTCTCTAGGCATTATTCTAATTTTACGGATAGATAGGACATCGAAAGATATGGAAGACGAATCACGGAGACTATTTTCATCTCGCGTATTGGAGTTCAACATCATTAATGAATAAAACTTTACTTTCCTAAGCTAATTCTGTTACACTGTTATCTTTGCTTTTGTTTTGTGTTTTTTTGTTTTTTTGGACGAATGAAGCTATTAGTTATTAATATCAATGAAAAAGAAATAATATGAATGTAGATGAATTTGACTTAGATGTTGTCACAGCGAAAAATAAAGAAAAGATCTTTGTGAAATGACATTAGTGTTTATCCATTTGTAACGAAAGTTTATGTGAATTCATATAAATTGGTGAGATTTTAGTAGCTGTGCTAGAAAATTTCAAAACTTTTTGTTGTCTTAACTTCCATTTCTCTTTCTGTAATGAATTACCTATTATTGCTTTTATTTTGAATTGAGAATCCGAAACTTGCAGCAACTGTTTTACATCAATATATCGTTTTCAAAAATAAAAGTTTCTACTTCAAATCAAAACGATTATAGGTTTTATAACATCATTGAAGCTAATGATCACATCATATTGCAGTATATGCATGCATTTATTGACTTACAGGATCTCAATGCTTATCGTCTCTTTTTATCTTGCGAGCTTGGTCTTCCTTGACTTCCCGATCTTCCCTTATCTGAAGAGGTTCTGACAGGAGTCAACCCACCAGACTTGTCACCTTTTTCAGCTCTCTCGACCTTTTCTTTCTTAAACCAACCCTTAATCGCATCCATGCTGAAGACAGAGAAGAAGATGATCAAGACGATGATTGGCGCAGCAAAGTTATGTCTAATGGATTGTGTTAGGAGAGACTCACATCACAAGCTATTACCCATGAAGATATTGGACTTTAGCACGAGCAGAAGTTTTCTGGACTGTGAGGTTCTTCTTAACGACGTTGCTTGCGTCAAATTCTGACTTGTCGACGTTCACTTCGAATTCGTTTCCAGTGCTGGCGGCTTTCTTCTTGCGGTAAGAGACCTTGAGCTTGTAGTCGGAATTTGGAATGCCAGAGAATTCATAGTAGCGGAAGCGTTGGAGGGTCTTTCTAGCGATGGTTTCATCGTCCTTTTGGAGAAGGATTTCAACGAGATCCAGTTCATTGAGGTCGCTAATATAAGAAATGCATGAGACACGAAAAACAGCGTTGGGTTACTTTTCTGTGAAGTCTTCAGAGAATTGCACATTGCCTTGGATTGAATAAGTGCTGGGCTTATCGAAGTGGATAAAATCGACCTACAGAGAGAGTTATCAATTTAATAACAGTATACAAAGGAAAGTTACATTATAGATATCTTGCTTTTGCATTTTAACTTGAATGCTTTGAGGCTTGACAGTTCCTGTTCTCTCATCAGATTTAACAGAAATGCTGTAGGTTGTTCCTGGAACGAGACCTCTGATTCTGAATTTGCCTTGAGTTCAGTAAGTTTCAAAAGATAGTGTCTTATCAATAAGCTTACCGTCTTTATCAGTGGTACCGGTCTCTGTAGGATGAATGCTGCCGTCTTGTGGAACAGCAACGACGTCGAGTTTTTCAATGCCGTCTTGGTTCAGGTTAATAACTAATAAATCGCAATTGAAGAGTTTATATCAGCTTCATAAGGACAAGGTTACCTCTGCCGTACACAGAGAAAGCTGTTCTGACTGCCTTGATATTGACAGTAGCACTGCCGCCATCAACGATCTAATTGATACAACGATTAGCTTGATTTAACTCTAAAAGATGTTCATTACGCTGACGGTAGTTTGAGCAGGCTCGAAGGTATACTCCTTCAAAACAGGTCTCACGAAGTATTCTCCTTTAACCACCTCGTGGGTGATGAATTTACCCTTGATAGCAATTCGTAATTAGTTTTGTTATGAGAGAAAGGCAGTTTTACTGTGTCGTTGGTGTAGTTATTGAATTTCAAGAAATTCTTCTTTGAGGTAGATGAAATGAAAACCAAAGCTCCAGAGACTGGACTTCCTTGGTTATCAACGACGGTGATCTCCAAAGATGAGAGCTTTTGAGCAGCGACGGTCACCTTGATTTTGTTCTGGCCGGTGTGCTCAATTGTTTGGAAGAACTTGTAGCCAACTTTAGAAATGTCAAGCACGTACTATTCGAAAATACAATGTTTAGATACAGCCACCTTTCAATGAAAAAATACCTTGGTTGAGTCCACAAAAGGTCCGAGCTTGAATTTAGCTCCTGACAGATGCTCAGGACCATGGACCTTCTCTCCGGTGTTCTCATCGACGACGGTGACGTCGTAATGAGAGACGGCAGGTTCAACAGTACCTTCGAAAACAACTCCAGGTCGGATCTCGAATTCGACGGCTGGTTGATCCTTGTTGCATTCGGAAGGAACGACAGTGGTGAAATGTGTTGGGTAGAAGAGCAAGTTCTCGATGAAGCTCACAACCTTGGAGTTATTCACCTTTGAAACATCAGGCTTTGGAGTGAATTCGACGTCGGATCCAGGGGCGAGGTACTCTTGGAAGGCAAAGTACAAAAATTCACCTTGGGTTTTCTCGTATTTGATTGGGAGGACTGTGTCTCCGGATTTCTTAGAAGAAACCAATTTGAGGGATAACACCTTAGGAAGGACCTGAGGCAAGTCCTTGCTGAGTGCAGCGTCCTGCTTAACGATCGTGGAGTTGAATTTAATGTAGCCCTTCACGAGATTCTTGAGAGGCTTGAACTGGAATGGAGTGCCTGAGGCGGAATCGTAAGTGAATTCCTTCTTTTCGTATTGGTAGCATTCGTCAGGGATAACTCTGTAAACTCCGCCTGATTTCAAGCACTTCTGATTGTCGCTAGGGGAGAGAGTGTAGCTTTCAGATCGGTTTTGCTTGTCGATCAATTGCACGGTGATTGGCTTCTCAGTCTGGTAGAGGAAAGAGTAGCCGGTTTGCTTAATCTCGATGTTTGAGACGTTTTCGTTCTTGTTGAGTGGAAGGTTGATGACCTTCTTGTCCCAGCAAAGAGCATCGTTGTCGACGTGGAGTTCGTAGGTGCCTGGGATAATTCCCGAGAATTTGAATGTCAAATCTTTTCCAAGAGAGATCTTCTGGAGCACTTTCTGAGTGGAAATGGTCTTAAGGCTGATCGTGGTTTTGCTTCTCAAGGCTTCGGATGCATCAGCCAAGAAGGAGACTTTACCGGCAACAGAAAGGCGAGGTCTGGTGAAGTTGAGGTTGAAGAGCGGGGTGTTGGTCACGGAAATATCTCTCATGGTAGGGTCAAGGATGATGTCTCTTCCAGCTCCAGAAATGGTTGGGCGAACGACGTAAGTGCCAGGCTTGACTTCGAAGCAGAAAGTTCCATCAGCGTCGAGTTTAGCCATACGCTTCTCAGACTTGCTTTCCAAGTAAACGTTGATTTTAAGGGTTTCACCTTGATCTGTTGAAGGCGAAAAAGGTTAGAGAAATGACCAAAAAAATGGTTTTTACCAGAGTCTCCAGCAACGTTAACGGAACCGCAGACGTGAAGGTAAGACAAGACGATGTTTGGAAGAGTCTCAAGTCCAGAGTAGATCTTCAAGTTGTGGATTGGCTCGAAGAACAAGTGTTCGTTGTTTCCTTCCAAGGTGTATGTGCCGAATTTGATCTATAAAAGGAAGTATCAAACGATCAGATTATAGCCAAAGGAAGGAGGGATATTACCTTTTCAAGGACATAGTTTCCTTTGGCATCTGTGGTAGCTTTGTACTCTCCATCCAAAGTCACCTTGACGTTAGCAAGACCGTTTCCTTTGGTATCGACAACCTTTCCTGAGATCGAGAATCTTTCAACCTATCGCGATAGTTATGAGCCGTCATGATCAACAAACAAGCTTGATTACTCTGAAGATATTGTTGAGCTCAACCTTTTGGTTGCTCACAGTGAAAGTGTGGCTGCTTGGCTCAATTTCGATTTTGTTGTTTGGACTTGAAGACTTCAACTTGAGCTCGTAATCACCGTTTGCGACGTTAGTGAAGGCGAAATTTCCCTAATAAGTTTATTAGAGAGGTATTCCAAGGAAATTTTTACTTCCTTATCAAGCTTTGATTGGGCGATTGGCTGAGTTTTTCTAACAAGCAGAGTTTAGACAAATAGTTTTACTCAATGAGATTACCCTGCACCATAAAGGGAAATGGTATATGAGGTGACATCTTGGTTCTCGCTATTAACCTTTCCTTTAACACTGAATCCAGTGACGACGAGACTGCCTTGGCAAACGTGATCTGACTTCCATTTGAGGTCGCAAGTCAACGAAGAGGAAGGATCGATGACGTAGTCATCTCCATCAGCTAACAACGTGACCTTGTATTTGCCAGCCATCAGTCCTTTGAATTCGAAATTTCCGTTGGCATCGGTCGTCGCCTCATTTAGTTTTTTGCCAGTAGAGTCGGAGAGGCTGACTTTAACGCCGGCAGGGCCAGTGGTGGATTGTTTCGATTGCACCTAAGAGCGAGTTAGAAAGGTTAGATGCGAGGCGGCCCACCGTTATTACCTTGTTCGCCAACGTGAATCCAACAAATTTGAAATTGTGGACCTTTTCGGTGATTTTCTTAATCTCGTCGTATGACTTATCTATCAGATTGATGGCGATTCTTTCAGGTTCTACAGTGCGATTATTTACGGCGCTAAAGGGACTAAACATACCAAATTTGCTCTCTTTGATTGGCTTAACTCTGATGACATAGGACTTTCTATCGTAGATAGGGAGAAGGTAGAACCCGTTCTGGGAGCAGAGAGTTTTCTCGACAAATTTGCCGTCTTCGGTCTCTAGAATAACCTCGATTTGCGAGAAATCGGAGCTCTCATCATGCTGACTAAAATCCAAAATGAGAATATTTAAAATCGGAGAGAAGTCGGGTCTTACTCTGAGGACAGTTCCACGAAGCCGCTGAACACCATATCGTTGAAATCTTGTGCCCACGCTGTTGTGAGCAGGAATAAACAGGTTATGAAACCTATAGCTAATTTCGTTCTCATCGAAAGGATAAAAGATTTATATCGAATTTCTAATCAAGATATTAATTTTTTTCGATTTAACACGCATTAGAAATTGCTGGCTCTGCTTCAAAAGAATTCAGTTAAGCTGCTGTTTCCAAGAAAAAATTTACGTTGATAGGTGAGATCGAGAAAAAAATAATTAGTCTTGACCTCCTTGATGCATACAGCCTGAAACTCACGAATCTGAAAGTCTAATCCGTTTCGGATCTGACCACTAGTATGAGCAAATTCACTTTTTTGCTTTGTTTTGAATTTCACTTGAGTTGGTACCTCGAACGCATTAATTAATCTTGGCAACTCTCGAAGTAGCCTTAGAGAGGTTAGTTAGCATTTATAACGCGTCATCAAAACTACATTTAGATTAAGTCAAAGAAGAAAACTACCAAAAACGCCATTTTCTCATCAGTTCTAAAAAAGAGATAGTAATGCATTAGTTCAAGAGAACGAAAATGTTGCGACGAGGCTGATCTCCTTACAAAGTGCGGAATATGCCAAAGATGGACCTTAACAGGACATAAATTGTCAGAGAAGCAATTCTCTCAGGCGAATGGGGTCGTCTTAAGAAGGAACTGAGATGAAGGCGACATTAATGTCCTTCTTAGCCATTTTCATAAGGTTAGATTTTCTGAGCAAGCTCTTATATTAAGTAGAATGAAACTTTGCTAAAAATAAAAAATTACTGGAAATAAGCATTAACAATGTCTGTAGATCGCAGCGGGTCTTTCAAACTGGATGCTTCATTCTTCAACAGAAGCAAAAGCCAATTATCAAAAACAGCCACTCGTTTTGCTAATCTCACAAAACTCGGTTCTGCCAGCACTCCAATGTACTCCGTTGCTAAACTCAATTCGATCAAAAGCAACCCTTCGAACCTCAACCTGGACTTTTCGGAGATCGTGACCACCTTGCACCCCACCACCACACCTCAATATTTCTTACCGAGGCCAAGGATCTCAATAGGCAGTGTTAGTTCAAGTAAAAGAGGAACTGACCACAGTTTGGGAAGCGTGTCAAGTCCTGCTAAAATAAGACGAGAGAAAAGTCTTACCGATGGCAAAAGACAAATAATCGTCGAGAAATATTTGAAATCCGCAATGAATCCATCTCCAACGAAGAAGAATTTAGATCTTATCTGGCATCAAACTCTCAAAGAGCCCAAGTACGAGGACTACGTAGATTCTCCTCCCCCTCGGAAAATGACTCTGAGTGTCGAAAAAAACTCGAGAACATCAGGCACAATGACCCCGTCTCACCGACGAAATCGCAGCTTGGAGAGATCGTGTTCTCATAGGATAATGGATTTCTCCAGCTTCCATACGAAGGCTCCATTGGATACAGCAGCCAATTCGAATCAAGTCTCACTGATCAGGGAGTTGCCTGAAAGAGGAAATTTCAAGCATATTGATAGGTTCTGCGACGCAATTCGCGATTTTCAAAAAATGCTGGAACACATGCAAAAAACAAAAGTCAATTTTCTGCGCGAGCAAGAACATCTTCACGAGTTTGTGCTAACCTTTGTCAAAGAGTTTGATATAATCGCAAAAACTCCCACGAAAGGGGCGAATCGAGCCCGTTTAACCTCTTTTCAGCAGGCTATAGAAGGCAAGGTCGCTTCTTTGAAGTCAGTGCAAGATTTGCTATATGACCAAACAAAAAAGATCCAAAGGCTCTGTCAAAAGCGGGGCTCAGTCGTTTTGAGGAGCAGAATGCTTAGTTTAGTCAGCGCGCTTGATGAAACAACGGCCGAGATCCCTCTGCTCAGTGCGCTTGAGAAAAAGAGAGAAAAGGTAAAGGAAGAAGTCCAGATGCTTCAATTAGAGCGAAGAGAATCCGAAATAAAATCAAGAAGGAGTCACCCTGGCAGTCCGCTGCTTCATTCGCCGGCAGCGAGTCCTTCGAGAAGACAGACTTCCAAAGGTCCCATAAAAGCGAAGGACATGTTCGTCCAGATCTCAAAAAGAAGTCACCCTGACAGTCCGCTGCTTCGTTCGCCGGCAGCGAGTCCTTCGAGAAGACAGACTTCCAAAGGCCCCATAAATGCGAAGGACATGTTCGTACAGATCCCAAAAAGAAGTCACCCTGACAGTCCCCTGCTTCAATCGCCAGCAGCGAGCCCTTCAAGAAGACTGACTTCGAAAGGAACTACTAAAGTAAAAGAAGCTTCGGACCAGCAATTGACGTTTACAGAGCTCGCTGGCGAGGCGAGCAAAAGCAGGCACGAAAGCAAACGGAACACTGATCCAAAGCCTGAAATTGAAGGGTCTCTTGCTAATCTAGATAAACCACGTGAACCACCATTGCGAAGCCTGCTAGAGTTAAACCAGATTGTGAGAGAAGAATCTGATAATGAGAAAAGCCGTGATTCTATTAAAACTGCCGTGAAGAAGGTGGATCATAAAGAAATGCAGATGTTCTTTACCTCAGCCATCGGAAAACTCGAAGAAAAACTCAAGAGTGTGCTGAGCGAGGTGAAAGTGTTTCAGGCGAAGAGTTTGCTCAGTGGAAAAGAAAGCAGCGAAACTGGGAGTAATAGAGTGCTTTCAGCTTATATCCAAAACCGGATTGACACCATTAACGAGCTTTGCGATCGTTTGTTGAGAGTGCAGGAAAACAAAAGAGGGACTTTCCTGACCAGTCTTAACGGATACTTTGCAGAGATCGAAGAGATAATCGCTTCTAATTTACTAAAAATCTCCTCTCTTTGCCATTTGCTCTCAGCACTAATCGAGAAGTTATTTGATGCCTTTGAGTTCAAGAATAACTTCAGTCAGTTCGAAATGGGAGACAAAGAGATCAGAAGAACATACACCTCTGGGTTTCTTCAACGAAAGAATGAGCTGGATCAATTGCGAGAATCAGTACTCTTCATCGCACAGCAAATTGCGCAGACTCTGCCTCAAATTGAGCAAGGAGCAGAGCTGCACGAAAATTACCTTGCGAACCTCAGCGATCGGGTCAAGCAGTTGTCGAGAGGGATGCGGTATTTAGCACGGTTCCCTGAATTAGACAGCGAATTTGAGAATAATCTTCTCGCTGCAACAACTATCAGCAAGAAGCTCGCCACAGCAACGGAGAACTTGGAAGGCGCTTTTGAATCTGATGAATTTGCGAATGCGCAGGCCTTTGAATCATTGATTCAGTGTCTGAAAGAAGCCGCTTCGATATCAAAGAAACTCGACGAAACAATGAAAGAATTCGAGTATTATTCAAAATTTCATGCGTTTACCTCGGTATTAGAGGGTCCTATTCGAATTCTCACGGAAGTACGCGACGAATTTAGAGCTCAAGAAAAGCGTTCGAAACAGGTACTGGAGAAATCGAGGGAAAGAGTTACTATTCAGTACAATGGGCTTGTAGCTGAGACAGAAGCTATCGAAGCGAAGTTTAATTACTTTACAGCTGAGATACTGGTCAATAACAAGAAATATCTTGACTTTGACTCTTCTCAGGATTTTCAGCATAAACTGACAGAATTTCGAGAGTTAATGGACGATCCAAAAACAAAAATTGAGTATTTGTTAACTCAGTCGTATCCATCATCAATCGTTTTCTTGCCGAGACCCATCGAAAAAATGAAGTTCATTGCAACTTTTGAAGAGAAGGTCAGTGCGATACATGAGCTCTTAGGCGTTGGAGAACTATTAAGCAGTACTCCGCTCGCCACCCTTTTCCATGAAGCGACATCCAAGAACCTATTAGACAAAGTAACAGCACTCAGAGATAGCATTAAGACTGAAACGAGGAGAATCGAGTTAATTGCAGGGTCTCCAATCATTAGCACAGAGTCTGGCTATCAGACTGCAGCTCATAAGATCCTAACGATCCTCATGAAGCTGAAGACCATGCTTACTAAATTAGTTGATTACGTCGGAAAGGTCAATAAGGCATATTCGAAACTGCGTTCACCCACTGACACCTCATCTACTACTGGTCCATCTGAGCTGCAGAAGCTGTTATCCACACTCGAGCAGCTGCATGGAGAGCTTTATGCTTCGATTGAAGAGTTTTTTAGTGTGCATAAGGTGTTTGCACGGTTAGGTGAGAGTGTGAGGGATATCCATAGGACTGAGTCGAAAATCCTCAAGAACATTTCCGAAAACATGGAAAAGGTGAACCAAAACATAGAGCTGTTTGTTTTGGATATCGTTCCTGTGACCAAGCTCGACAGATTTTTAGACTTGCTAACTGAGTGGCCAGAAGTCGCGCATTACTGCAAAACCGAATATGACCAAGCCCAGCCGATCGTTGAATATTTATCACAAATCAAAGAGAATATCTTCTTTCGTCCTGAACTCCGTCGCTCTGTTGACGATTTTGAGCTGAAGCAAAGACGCATTCTCTCCTCTCTCGATGTATGCGTGGCGTTCTTTGAGCTAGGAAAGGTTTTCAACTCTGATACGCTGGCTAGAGTACTTACTCCTCAGATTAAGGAGGATAATTCACTGCTTGTGTCGTTTATCTTCGATCTCGAGGAAGCCACAGAAAAAATGGACATCAAAACCGGGATATCGAGGAAGCAGGTAGGTAATGAGTTCGAGGAGTTCATGCTAGCGAGTATAGGTTTCCTAAAGCAGATGCATCGATACCTGCTCGATGTCCGAGAGAAATACTGCAATCTGTCAAAGAACTTAGAAGCGACGGCCGAGAAAAACAAAATGAATATTGTTGAGGCCTTAAGAGATTGCTGTCTTATGATCAAAGGCATGCATTCCGATTCCATAGCAAAATTGAATGAATTTCCCAAAGATTTTCCTGAAAAGCCCAAGGTGTTGGTGGTAATAGAACAATTTCTGAAAGATGTGGTTGAAAAGGACTTGAATGTCTTTGAGAAGCTCTTTAACGAGACAAAGAAGATGTCAGATTTCATCAAGGCGGTAAAAACCGATTTTTTGATGGAAGAACTCCAGTCGCTTCACTATCGGAAACTGAGTATGCTGGAGCATGAAACCTTACAATTGAGGCGAGATAAAGCAGATGAATACTTCCAACATCTAAACGTTTATCTAAACACGCCTGAAATTTCCAAGAAGAACACCATCCGAGGGTTTATCGTTGATCTCAGAAACATTTTTAGAGAGTTAAGACAGATTTTCGAGACTTTTCGAGTTTACTATAAGGACGGCAGAGAGATTTATAATATGCTTGATGAATTTCTTTCCATAGAAAGAAGCAACGAAGATATAACCAAGCGTTTAACTATTATTAACCAGAAGGTTGAGGAAATGATGCTTCTGATAAGGAATTCAGAGAAAACTGAGAAGAGTGAATCCGCTCTTGATGACGATTTCGGGAAAGTCAATGCACAGGCGATTCTAGACAAGGATATCCTCGGGTATTTCCAAGGCCTACAGGGATGGATCAAGCATCTTCTTGGAAGGGCCAGCATTATGGTTGAATTCGAAAAGGAATTAGAGAAATACTACAGTAAGGAGGTTGTTTGGCTGAAAGATGAGTACTCGGAATTCCTGAGGAAATGGAGGTTGGATGATATCGCTGTCTTCCCAAGAGAGCGCGGAAGAGCGAGCGAAAACGACTTTGAGGGACTATGGGGAAGGATATATGCCTTTGAAGAAGTGCTATACCATAGGCGGATTAGCGTGCGAGATGAGTTGCTTGCGAAAATTGCCGATGATGTTGAATATATGAACCAAGCGTTTCTAAACGAGTGGTTTTTCAAAGGAGACAGTCCAGAATACGCAGATAAAGTCTATCCTAAAATTATTCGGTTGGCGGATAAGATGCGAGAGAAAAGGATAAAGAAACTTAGCATGATCGGAAGAATGAGTAAATATTACGAGGTGATTGATAAGGTTTTGCAAATAGTGGCTGATTTGGATGGCAAGGAGATGCTTTCAGCGTTTGGCTTTAAAGCGGTTCATGAGTTAGAAACTATTGAGTCGCATCTCACAATTCTCGATTTTGAGCACTGGCGAGCTCTAATGAGTTTGCTCCTAGCAGAAGGAGAGCAGCTGGTGAATGGGACTGATGCAGAAACTTCGTTTTTGAAGGAGGTTGAGTCAAGAATTGGATTCAAGCTGTTTGGGAAAATGATTCCAATGACGATAGGATTTCGAAATGTTTTGCTTGATCTTTAAAGAGTGAATTTTTCCTCACTCATTTTGAGTATTAGCTATATACAATGTAACTGAATAACACCATTTTCGTGGAAACTTCTGGTCCGTCTATTTTTTAATTTTTTAATTTTTTTGGAGTCGTTATACTTTACCATGGCATAATGCAATTAATTCTGAAAAGCAATTTTCCTTACAATTTCGATGAGAAGCTCGGATTATCTCTATTGATGGTTTTTTGTGTGTATCAGGATAGTAGCAAGCTCCTATGAGACATGGACCCAGGCATATAGTTTCTGGACAAAACTCCCAGCATTTTTCACCAATTTCAATAATTTTATTGATCAGTGATCAATATATTTTCCAGGAATTGTAACTTAGCACTTATTATGAATAGAGTTGATGACACGAAACAATTTTCTTCAGCATTAACAAATCAATTGGATAGTATCATCTTTGCTCGGAATCCTGATGGCAGGCGCAACTCGAGAAGCCCATCTCCCCTCAAAAAACGAAACACAAAAATTTTAGATCCATTGGATTCTCCAAATAAGGACCCTGCTGCCTATCCATCATACATTTTCGATAAACCTCTCGTTGCAAAGCCTCAAGGAAGGCCTGAAGATCCTGCAAAACGGTTGCGCACCCCTCAAGAACCGAACATCGTCAAACCTGGATTCGAGGTGTTGAAATGTAATGACCATGGAGCCCAAGTCGTTGGCGTTTGCATGAAAAATGACTGTTTTGAACGCTTTCATTGCCTTACGTCTGCCATCAGACACCACCACGAGCTGGAAAGAGTTGAAAACGTATTTAACCGCTCTCTCATTGAAAAAGCAGAGAAATGCTTTTTAGCCGGAGCGACTGGCGATTTCCTCAACACGGAACTGGTCCCCGTTTTCAAAGAAATTGACAGAAACCTACAGATGTTGATGCTATCTATTGATTCAATGTGCCAGAAGCTCAAGGATGATGTGAAAAAGCATTGCTTTGAATACTTTGGAAAGGAGTCCATGAATATAGTGCAGGGATTGAAAGAGGACCTATTTAAGACTATAATTAAGATTGAAAGACACATCGAGGTAAACGAAAAAGAGCTCTATCAGTACGTGGCTACCTATCTTCGAGTAATTGAATTATCTCAGAATCCAGCTGCATTTAAGAAAAATAACATCCCGAAAATACTACAGCAGGCTCAGAGGCTCGGAGCTGTTGTTCAGGACCTCGAAGGGTGGATTCAGGGGGAGCTACAGAAAGTGTTTGCAAACGATGAAATTTACAAACCTCAGGAAAAATGCAAAGATTTCTTTAAAAATATCGAACAATTACAGAGATACAGGCTCCCAACGATAGACGTCGACTCATCGCTGCTTTCAAAGAATAAAATCGTTCCTTTTAATTCAGACTCTAAGACGCAAAATCGCAGACATACATTGGTGTCGATGACTAGCCAGAAGGGACCGGCTAGTCACAACTTGCCTCCGGGACTGCTGGATACAGAAAACTTAAGACCTCCTAAAGAGATCGAATTGAAGAGCGAAGAACCAATTCTCACTATCTCGTACTCGCCGTTTACTGATAAGCTCATTGCTGGAACCGCCTGCAGCATTAGGACGTATGACACTCAAAATTTTCATGAATATGAGGCAATGAAATTCCCAAAGAAACGATCGAATGTATTGATAAAATGCCTCTCAACGAAAGAGCTGCTGGCTCGGGCGGCTGATACAGTAATGGAGGTGAGGTCGGTCAGTGGGGCGTTCTTGCCGGTGTTTGAATTCGACCTGAAAAAGCAAATTAGAGACTATGATATCATAGAAAACTCTGGCTTAATCATCGCCTCTGCGAGCCCCAATGCGCTATTTTTCATTTACTACGAGCAGGATCGAGTCACTCATAAAGACTTTAACTCTCAGCTAGTCTGCGCTATGCACGAGGATAGCTGTGTGGCAGTGGCGGATGTCTTGGACGTATATCTTGTTTCAATTAAAACCGGCGAGGTAATAGGCGAGCAAAGAAAAGCACATGTAAATAACACTCCGAATAGATTTTCCTATGCAATAATGGCAATGCACTACGACCGAGGGAGGAGAACGCTTTATACCTGCACACCCGACCAAATCAAGCTTTGGGTCTATAATGCGACGAAGCAAGGCCTGACTGAGGTACTTGCGATAAAATATGAGTTTGCGGCTGTCCAGGGAGTGATTCCCAACTGTCTAAAGGACAACATCATCGTGTTTGATGAGCAAAAAGGGTTGATTGTGATTAACAAAAGCAATAACACGTTTGTGAAGTCTTATAAAATTACAGATAAAATGTTTACGATGAAAGAGCATCCAATCCTGCTGAATATGGCGACCAAAGGGCAGTTTTTAGTTGGATTGGGTATTGGTAATCGGTATTCGCTCTTCCAAGTATAGAAGACGACTCAAGGAGGTTAATCTATAGATAGATATATATTCTTCTTCTCTTTATAAAATTACTTTCTCTACAAATTTCCAATTTAGTAAATTCTCTATCACATCCATTGTTCATTTAGTATCAACTTGAAATGAAATCATTGAAAATAGAGGAATCGGGGAGAAACCTTCTTTGTACCAGGGCTGATTGACGTGTGTTATGGGAATTTAGGGTCTAACTAACTATCAATATTAAGGTGTTTGATGGTTGCATTTCTACTAAGATGATAATTTTCAGACAATATATTATCAGAACTCACAAAGCTTTCTTCCTAAGACATAACAAGTTTTTACAAATGCGATATGAAGTAAATGACAAATAAAAATAAAGTTCAAAGCAGATTATATTTATCTCTCAACCAAAAATCGATTTTTTATTTGGAACGTAAGCGTCTTCTTTGGTTTTTAAGAACTCTCCGAGAGCTCTGACCGGATTCTTTGGTTTTTTCGAGTATACTGTTTTTAACCCTTCAAGAAGGATTTCTGTCAGGCTTCCATCAGAGTAAGGCAGCTCAATTGCTGGCCTTTCCATGAACGGTTTCAATTGCAGCTTCCCAGTCCTCTTTGGACGCTCTCCGCCTTGATTATCGGTATTACTCGGCATAGTTCTGCAAGCAAAAAACATGAATTATGCAAAAACACAGCCAATTTACGTTTTTTTAATCGCACTCGTTGACTGAAGCGATGCATTCTCTTTCGTCTGGCTTCTATTTTGTACATTACTCGTGTTCAGAGGGTCTTTATTCTCTTCTAGATGCTGATTCGACTGAGCTTGTTGTAGTAGCGACTGCGACTGTTGTTGTGGTTGATCAATATTATTTTCAGCTATAATTTCATTTATTTGTTAGAAATTCAAGCCTTCACAAGGACTTACTTTTCGGTTTTTGTATATCTGCTTTAGAGCCAGCCTGACCATCTTCTGGTGGAGTATTAATCCATTCAAAGAAAAGATACCCCAGCGAGGTACCATCCGCCAAGGAGAGTCCAAGCTTGCTATTTCCTCTATATATATTCTTCTTCATATCTGTAAAATTCGTCTCCAATGCAGTAATTATCTTCGGCTTTTTGTCACTCGAGTCCCATAGCTCAAAGACAATCTTCTGTCCATCGCTGTAATGAAACTCAAACTGATCTCCCCATGCATGCGACTTGTCACTTTCCTTCCATTCCTTTGTTTTCGCTTTATATTTCCCTTGGACAGCTGTAACATGCAAAAGTGCTTCTCCTGAAGGTTTAACCTTCTTTGCTAGCATTACTTCCCTCAGCTGAACTCTATAATCATTCCGATCTAATCAAATAGCCATCATTTAGCGATGCCTCCTTCAAGGGCCTTCTTACCTAATAACTGTTCCTCCTCGACGAGAAACTGAACCGGGTGCTCTCCTTCGATTTCAAAATGAATCGTGCCAATATCAAACTTGTTTTGAACTATGTTCAAAAAGCTCTTCCCTCGATGGATTCTTTCATGTAGGAATTCCAGCGACCCAACAGCAGTGCCAACTACTTTGCCTTTGTTTTTGTCTCCCTCCATAATAGTAAACGTAACGTCTTCTTCGAAGCTTATTGGTCTCAGGTTGAACTCTTGATTGAATACTGCTTCCTCTGTACTGTCAGGCTTTTCTTGCGTCGTGAATTTATCTTTCTCGAAACTCATCGTCACCCAGAATGTCTTCGGAGTCGGTTTATTCTTTGTTGTAGGGAGCTCTATCCTGACGATTTTCAACTTCACGTCTTCAGAGAGAAACGATTAGATTAGATCGCTGGCTACGAATAGCAATTACCTCTATCAAATCCTTTCCATTCGGTTTCGCCGGGTCCCAAAGGTTTCGCTGCTACCTCGAAACTGAGGTTCCCATAGAAAGCTGTGTCTGACGTGAGCAGTGTAAGTTCGTTTTTGCCAGTAAGAGCGAGTGTTGCTAATTGATCTAATGAAGTTACAACTTCTGCGACTTTTTTGGGTTTTTTATCGCCATCCCACAATTCTAAAGCCAGATCATTTCCTCGGGTTTTGGGTAAATCAATGGCCTGGTTCCAGGTTAACGAACTACCGGATATCTTTGCTTCTTCAGTCTCAGTTCTATGTTTGCCATGACTAACGACTATAACGGGGCCTTTTGAGCCGACCTTTTTTAAAGCCTTTTTGAGTTCGACGTCTTGGATTGTGATAGCTAATGATCTTGCGTTATTGAAGGCTTCGAGTGCGCCTTGAGCTGTTCCGAGCAACATTGCTGTGTACTTAGTTTATTAATTAATTAGTAGATGTATTGTTGTATTTTAGTGAATGATTTGCCCGACAAATAAAATTGAGATATGAGTCCCATTTCTTCAGTTTCAAAAGAAAATTCTTCTCAATATAGCAATAATATATAATAATAATGAGCGTAATTGTCTTCGGAAGCTCAGGCTGAGATATCGCAAGACTGTTTAATAATAATATTGTCTGATGGAATTTACAAGCAGCAGCTACTTATTCATAATAGCTATGAAGTTGGCTTTGGCAAGAACCTGCAAAGGCATATTTCTGAATTATTATAACAAGCGATAGACGTTGATAAAACTAAAAAATGCAAGACTAGAGAATATGAGTCTGCATATGGAACTGAAAAAAAGTAAACAATGTCTTATAATGCGTTATTTTAATTCTTTAACTCTATTAGGGAATCTGGTTATTGAGCTTACCTTGAAAGAGAGAGGTAAAGCTCGACAGGAAAGCAGCTTACACTTGCTCAGTCTTACAAATCGGGCATGTTTTGTTCTCCCCCAGCCACGTTTTAATGCATTTTGAGTGGAAATGGTGCGTGCATCTTAGTCTTCTGACGTTTTCCCCGGTCTCGTACTCGGAGAAGCAAATCGAGCATCTAATGCATATATGAATCAAAGGTCAGAATAATCTTCACAAGGAAAATAAAAACTGTTTATCTTCTTCAGGTCTCCTTGGGTTATAACTATACCGCTCTTTAGGAATCGCCTTAATTCTATCAGCTGAGAGTCCTTTACTTACGTTTCCGATTCTTTCACCCAATCGTAGCAGTTCCTGTAGGAAAAAACTTATACTAAACCACCCTATTTTCTATTTACCTCATAAGTCATATTGTCTGGATCGATTTCGTCGGGCTCTCTTCTTCTCTGATTGTCTCTTGGTACTACTCTGTTAATTTCTAAAAAAATCAGATCCCATTGAATCAGGCACTTGTGTTACTAAATTCCTCCTCTGAGCCTTCAGAGTCATCTCGTAGATCACGCAAACGTTGAGCCCTTCTGCGGATAAGCCCGTGGTCAGCTTGTCGATTATTTCTTGTTTGAGCTTCTCTCTGTAGTTCTTTCAACTCTAAGTTTTCTTGTGTTAGCACCGCATTTCTATTAGTAACTGCTGCGTTTTCCTGCTGAAGCAAATCTCTCTGCGTCCTCAAGTTCTCATTTTGGATTCGAAGTCTTTCTAACTCATTTCTCAAAGCAGCGATTTCTTCCTGATGTTGCTTTCGCTCTTCGCTTAACTCAGCACGTAGTTCCTTGATCAGTCGCTTTTTGTTCGCAGCTTCGTTTACTTCCTATAACAAATATCATGGCGCTCATTAAATTTTCTCTTATTGCCCTTAGAAAATACTGTTTGAGTGCTGGACTTTAACGCCTGATATTTCCAGAGTAGGGACTCATAATCAGCTCTTGGGACTGTATCTGATTTTTTCTTAATACTTCCTTGATTTTCAAGGATGCTGGGATCGAACGCATTTTGATCAGTGGCCTTAGGTTCATTCGAAAAGCTTAAATTAATTGCGGACGTTGCCTCATTTTGTTTCTCTGCTAACGAATTGTCATTCTGATTTTTTTGATAAGCACTGCTCTCCTAATAAACTCTGAGACTTCTTCCATAAGTCAATTATACTGGGACAGTCTTTGGTTGCGTCTCAGTGCTTTTCTGGGTTGAGGCTTTGCTAGCCAAGGGATTGCGGTTAATGACGCATTTATTCTTTGTGTTTATCATTTTTTTATTTCTTTCTAGTAATTAAGATTGATACTTGGATTTTTCCAGATTGATAATTGAAAAATTGGAGACAAAGAAGGGAAAATGAACCTCATTTGGAGGGGAAATGGACCTCAGTGGCATACACAAGCGCATCTTTTTCACTAACGCTATACCTAAAGGTCTAATAGTCATACAGCAGTATTTTATCTTTGAAATGTTATTAGTTTAGATCTGTTCTGGTATGAAATATCAAAATAGAGCTTTTTTAAATTTTCTTCACGAGCTATTTATTGTTATTTAGTATCAAGTTATGAAGGATCCAGTGGAGTGTAATTTTGTTTTTTGGTAAAACTGGATTTATTTAGTTTTTTGGTACGATTAGAAGCGGATTAGGCGAACTTGCTCTTGAGAATCTTCTCAAGAACCTCCACTTGCTCTTGCAATTTCTTGTTTTGTTCCATCAGATCGGCGTTGGCGTTGTACATGATTTTTTCCTATGAGCAGAATTAATTTTACAAATCAGAGCTCATATATTAATTACTCCTGCGATTTGGGATTCCAACAAGCGGATCTTCTTCGCGAAATAATTATTCTCGTCCTTATGATAATTCATGATATCTGCTACGTAGTCCGCGAACATTTCGTTATTCTCCTTCAACTTGGCGGAGTCTTCGCTTGAGAGGCTCTTATCGCTGCCTTTGGTCTTCTCAGCGAGTTTTTTGTACTTTCCTTCCATGTCTTCGAACTATTGTTGATTTATCAGCAAAGATGTACTCAATGCCATCTATTTTACTTTCTTTCTAATTTCATGAAGCAGGACGTCCTTGTCACCAAGAACCTTGTATTGTTTATCGATTTCCCTTTTTATTTGAGCGTTTTCAGTCTCAAGCTCCTTTATCTTCGCTGGATCAACGGTACCCTTACCATCGGTAGGGACTTTCAAGTCATCTTCGTACTGTGTGAAAAAAGTTCCTATTAAGCCAATGTCGAGTATTTTAAAAATCACCTTTTTCGCCTCCTCACCTTTAGCTTCACCTTTTTCCAAATTTTTCTTGAAGCTAATTAGCATGCGATTAACACATTGACTGGCACCAAAAGTCTTACTTTTCGACTTTAGAATCAAGTTTCGAGAATGGATTTCCGAAATCTGGGACATTTTCTTTATCTAACAACTGAAAAAAAGAATTGTCGGTTATTATCTACCAAAGAAACGGAATTTAGTACGCTGTCAGGTCTAGTAAGATCCTTGATTTCATCCTCCGTGAAAGCGGACTCGACTTCTCCGTCCTTCTTTGGCGAGGAATTTGCGATTTTCTTTTTATCAGCCATATTTTTTCCGAAGCTGATATTCTCAAGCGCCTTTTCGGTAGAGTCTAGCTTAGATAACTTGGATGACGACGCGTTCACTATGATTTATATATAACTATCAGGAGAACAGCGCGAGCTACTTACTCTTGATCCAAGGGTGGGTCTTAATCTCTTGGAGACCAATTCTGGTCTTAGGGTTTCTCTTTAGAATTCTTGAGACCAGATCTTTGGCAAGGGCTGGGAAATCCTTTGGAAACTCGTATTTAACGTTAGCAATGTTTTCTTGAGTCTGTCGTTCGATGTCTTTTGGATTCTTAGAAACGTCTGCTGGCATGAACGGGGCTTTTCCTGTCAGCAACTCGTAGATCAAGACACCAATGGACCAGATATCGACCATTTGGTCGTGCACGTGGGTTGAGGTGAGCATTTCAGGTGGTAAGTAATCCAAAGTTCCGCAGAAAGTCGTTCTTGGGACGTCTGGTTTGAGGAAGTTGGACCATCCGAAATCAGCCAGTTTAACTCTTCCATTCTTGTCCAAGAGAATATTTTCTGGCTTGATATCTCTGTGGATGATGCCTCTGCCGTGAAGGAACTCGAGCACTGATGCCAAGTCTTTAATGTACTACAAAATCCGCGGAATCAGCCAAAAAACCCTAAAAATTAAAAAGAGATTACCTGAGCAACCATTTTTTCAGGGAATCTCTTTCCTTCCATTGTATGGAGCTTCTGCCAGAGTTGACCCTACACGACAAACGGAAGGAGAATTAATGAAACCGAGTTTGATATATATAAAATTACTCCTGAAGCGTATTCGATGACGAGATAGATATAGTTATCGTCTTCGAAGTGATTGTACAGCTTGATGATATGGTCATGCTGTAGCGAATACATGATCTTAATTTCAGTCTTGATTTGGTCGACCATTTCAGAAGCCTTCAGCTTCTCCTTCTTCATTTGCTTGAGGGCGTAGACAATCCCTGATTTTTTATGTTTGTACCTGCCGACTGTTCCAAAGGCGCCTTAATTACCAAAATATCAGAGCATTTCCATCAAAATCCTGGACAATGTGGTCATTACCTGATCCGAGATCCCCTGTCTTCTCAAAATCGTCGATGGTTGCCTCTTTTTCCCATCCTGCCTGGACGACAGGAGACAAAAAGAGCATCCTATTCTAATTTTACAGTCTTAGGACTTTCATTTCATTCAACCAATTTACCTTGACGTTATTGATTTGTAACATTGATATTTCGTGTGAGAACTTGATTACAATTTTTTCCCTTCAATGCTGATTAATCAAAGTACCAATTATATATCTCTTGCTTAATTAATCAGCTTAGTTAACACTTTCAAATCCATAGATTAGATCCAAATGCTTCGTTTGCTTTCAAAGACAAAGCAGTCTAAGCTGCCCTTGAATCTCATGCACGATTATTGCAACCTCAATCTCGCTACAGAACGATCGCTTTTCCAAATAAGACGGGCAAACTTCTCCTCAGATGATGCTGAGGATGATTCGAAAGCGAAAAAGAAACCTGGATTTTTGAACTGGAAGAAGGAGTCCTCTCAACAGCGAAGAGAGAGACCAGAAGCGAATTTGCAAAGGGATCAGCAACAACAACAGCAACAGCAAATGAATGAAGGATTCAAAAAAGCAAAAACAAGAAATCCTCCCAAAATTTTGTTCCAAAACAAGCCTGAAGAGCAAGCGGAACGCCACGAAAGAACTACGACTTTCCGACCACGAGAGCATGGAGATACACAAAAGGCGAGAAGCAGATTTGAAGAGAGAAGAAAGCCAGAAGAGGGAGAAGGAGCCAGAGAAAGAAAGCAACCTGAAGAGAAGAAAAAGCTGTTATTCCAGCAAGTTTCTGATCTGCTGAAGACCGGAGAAGAGGAGGTCGACTTCGAGGGTGAGGAAGATACCGGCGCCAGGAGAGATGAGAGAGATCGAACTGATCGCGGAGAACATGGGGAACGCAGAGGCCCACGTTTTGACGTCCTATCGGGTTTGGTGAGACCCACGGGTAAACCAGGCGAGATCCTGAGAAGAACCGCTAAGGAAGTCGAGATTGAGAAAGAAGCACACATCATTGGCATTGACGCTGAAACAAGAGCCAAACTCCTCGAAAAGGTGAGCTCGCTGGACGCTTTGAGCAAGACCACCGATGTTTATCAAGACCTTATTGAGATCTACCTCACCCTTGGAGAGATCCCTCAGGTTTTGAAGTTATACGAAGAAATGACTAATAACAAAGTCGCAAAGAATCATATCATCGAAGGCTTCGTACTTGACGCAAAGACCCAAACCAGTCCAAGAGAGGCCCTTGAATTCTTCAGAGCCCTTAAAAGCAACGAGGATGTGCTCTCACAGATCCAGAACCACGTCATGCAAAATTTCTTGGATCTCCAGTTGAAGAAAGGCACAACCGAAAACGTCCAGGAAGTCCTTAAAACTCTCAGCAAAATTAACTATAACTTTGCGAATTTAGAACTGGGAACCTTCTCTAATTTCCTCGGCTTACCTGATTTCGTGAACGAGGAGAACATCGAGCAGCTATCTAAATCCTCGATGCAATCACAAGAGATTTTGAACAAGCTGAAGGCTTTCATTAAAGCCATTGACTTGAAATTCAGAACCAGAAAACAACGCAAGCCTTTCCTCGCGTTCGACACCGAAAAGCTTTTCAGGGTCATCACTGCGAGCCAGAAAGCCCTCCCACCAACGGAACTTGACAATGACCTTTTCTTGGGTCTTTTGAAGAAACTCAATGAGTATAAGCTCCTCCATGAAGGCAGCGTCCATCCTGACACCGTCGCCGAATGGATTCTAAGCTACTCAAACTCAGCTCGCGGGCTGGAAAAAGCTTTGAGTGGTGTTGCTCTTTTCGAATCAGCACAATTGGACATTCAAAGCGCACTGCAAAGAGCGGTGAGCCAAACCACATTTGATGGCAGCCAAAACCTCCCTTTCACTAAAGAGGATGTCCAAAGCAGCTACAAAGGACTCGCAGCCCAGGCATTCATTGACTCATCTGCCCGTGTTTGCGGACCTCAGACTCTGGTTGTATTGTCACAAATTGCTCTTTATCAGAAGCAATACGATGTCGCTTTGGCCTGTTACCAGAACTTTGAAGCGTTCACAAAGAGTTCACAGCTCCCTGCAGGGTTGTTGTTGATCGTCATGGAGACTTTCACCTTGTTGAACCTGAAAACCAAAAATGCTGCCACCATCGTCGACGGATTGGTGCAGAAAGCCACTGAAAATAACCAAATACTCCCACAATTAAAGGTGACATTGACCAAAATCAAAGCGTTAATCAGAGACGAGAAGTTCGATGAAGCATCGAATCTTTACAGACAGAAGATCCTCAACCAATATATCGTCGAGTTTCAGAGATACGTGCTTCTTAACTTTTTTATCATGCAGTACCCAATTGAACAGCTGTTGGGCAGAGATACCGCCGAAGATTCCCATGAGATGCTGAGGAACTTCGTTCAAAGTACATTGATTAAAGCTGATTGATTGCTTACAGTATTTTTCGATTAAATAGGTCTAAGTGATGAAGAAATATTATCATTGAATGAACACGTCAGATTCGAAAATGAAAGAATAGTCTTAGCCGCCAAGGCAGACAGCTGGGCAGATCTGCAAGAGAGAGCCGCTCAAAGAAAGCTCGCAGAAGCCGAAGCGCAAGGTGAGGAAGAAACTCAATGGGAAGAAACTCACGAAGGAGAAGAAGCGGTAGAGGAGGGAGAAGCAGTAGAAGAGGAAGCAGCCGCGGAAGAGGAGGAGGCTCCAGCTGAAGAAGCTGAAGAGGAAGCAGCTGAGGGCGAGGAAGAAGAAGGAGTCGAGTATGAGGAGGCTGCAGAAGTCGAAGAAGAGGACCGCCCCGTAGTCCACGAGAGTCGCAGACTGCTAGATTTTATCCTCAATGATATTCAACTCTACCAGGCCTTGGAAGACACTGTGAAACTAGACTTATCAAATGAGTTCCAAAAACTTGGAAGCCCTGCGAAGAAGTTTGACTTGACAAAGCATACATTCTCTGTTTCTATGCCATCGGTGATTGAGGAAGTTCAAGATTTGATTCTTTGGGGTCTCGCTCATAAGCAGCCTGTTGGTAAATTCTCATGATGTGGAGAGCATTTTTTGATTATTTTCGTTAAAATAGCTGTTGAATTGGGCAGACAATTCTACGATTACACAGGTCAGAAGCTCCCAGAGCCACTTTACCGCCAGATTACACTGTTCAACACCTATCTAGTGCATTCAGAACGTAAATTGCTCCGTCAAACTTAGAAATATATATATAATTTTTGATAGCATCGGCTCAGAAAGACTACGTAAAAGAAGCCTTGGAGGTCAGAAAGAAACAAGGTCCAACTCTCTCAGAATACCATGTGATCGAGGATGATGCTGAAACTTTCGCAAAAATTCAAACCATGAACTTTTTCCCTGAATACGCAAACGCCTACAAGATTGCTCGTCGCAAGCGTTCGATTTTAAAGAGAGAGCTTAACGGATATTTACCTCCAAAACTAGCACAATTTTTCGCTCAAAACCAAAAGTATATTCACCCATAATTTTGTCTGAAGGGCAACTATGTTCATGCATCTTTTAATACGTTTGTTTTGAGAACGAACATTATTTAGCTCATTTCTGCTTGTTGTTTTCTAAGTCCTAAACCAACTTTTTTTCATTACGAGGAAAAGAGAATAAGGAAGAAATTATTGGAAAACTTTAAAAGAGAACGTAGTGAGGATCACTTAGTTAAGCGTGAATGAAAGCCAATGTTGGTATAGTTGAGGCCGAGATTGTGGTTGAAAACTGTGAAAAACGAATAAAGTTACATTCTATAGTATTGAGCTGTATAGTTATTAAGGTAGCGTTTTAGGGAACATATACATCGGTTTTATGAAATAAATATTTCGTTTGTTTGTCTTTGTAATAATTTTTTGTTCTAATCTTTTTAGATCACTCTCTTAGCCAAAATTCAAGATATATGCTTAATAAAAACAACAACTCACTCAAGCACGAGCTAATCTGCATATTTCAATTAGCAAAGTTTGA
>ENA-UOUE01000301-UOUE01000301.1-compost-metagenome-genome-assembly--contig:-NODE-301-length-41339-cov-8.893316_pt1 | contig 41339 bp, 30 predicted proteins | sample MGYA00238146_ERZ747223 | MGnify/ENA primary metagenome ERZ747223 (study PRJEB28781, sample SAMN06268865) | compost metagenome | isolation source: single cell | place: USA: California, Emeryville, Joint...
ACGATTCTAATAAAGCTACTGAAGAGGTTCACAATATTGAGGTACATCTCCACTGATGAGCTCAAGTGATCATAGTCTCCGAGCTTGTAATTTTCGACGGCGTTGTGAGTATCATAGGCAACAAATCCAGAGAAGAGACCGATTGCAATGTATGGTTCGATTCTCCAGAAAGCCATTGAGAATGGGTTTGGACCAATGATCAAGTGCGATCCCCACGAAATTAATGACATTCCAATAAGTCCGAGCAAACCTCCAGACAAGAATCCACCATATTTACTAAAAGACCCAAGAGGCTTATTATAGGCATACAGACTCGCGCCACCAAAAGTAAACATCGTAAGAGCCATTGACAATGGAACAATCGCAGGGTTCATCGCATCAGCGATCATAATAAGCGGAGACAACCCCATTCCCATTCCTGAGAAGATCGCAGCATAAGAAAGCTTACGACCAAGTGGTTGCTCGGCATAAGGAACCTGTTTTCCTTGAACTTGCTTGTAAACGATCTCAGGAGTGGACCTGTTGAAGGTGAAAATGCCACCAAGAGAAACTAATGCACCACCCAAGTAAACCACAGGGTTGGTTGCCAATACAGTCATCGACAGAAGCTTTGCGATACCAAGAGATGCGAGCATTCCTCCGCCAGTTGCTTTGTAAACGTTGGTCATGTAGTGGCCAAGGCCGAAGTCAGTTGAGATCTCCTCACTAGTACTCTTGACCTTCTCAGAGACAACGGTGTGAGATTTCTGTTTGCTGAAATTGTAGGTAGGAATGTCGTAGTTGTAAATGCATCGCGCGTAAGCATTTCTGACATTGGAGGCGGTTCTGGCTGCGTTGAAGAGGTATTTCTGGGAAGTGACGACCTTTGAGAGCATTTTGAGAGGTATGGAAGGTAAATCTTAGAATAAAATCAATCAATAATAAATCTGAGCCTCAGATCTGAATTTAAAGCCGATAGCCCAAGAGCATTTATTTTAGTTGAATCAAAGGAAAATACGGTATGAGAATTTTCTTTTTCAACAAAATTGAATTCTTTGCAAAAGAATCACTCCTTTTCTCATACCGAATTCCCTGGCATATCATAGGAAGAGACATTTGGATCATTTTGACTTTCTTTTGCGAACGTTTTTGTGAACATAGTGATTACAATGTAATCCTGTTATGCGAACGAGTTACCAGTAATTTAATACACTCACTCAATTTCATAACTCCATTTGAGGGTATATCGTCGATTTGAAAATTGATTTATGTAGAATACTATTGTCGTTGAAAAACTCCAAAAAAAAAGCCCATAGAAGGTATTTACACCCCGCAAATTGGTTTCACAAATGAAACTTGTTCTAGCTAAAAATTCGAAGGTAGGTGGCTATTCTCTTTGTATTTGTGCGAATGACGTTCGAAGGATAGCTTTTTCGAAATTTTAAAAATTTCAGGTTCTTTCATTGCTGTTTGTTTTTGGAATCAAAATAGTATATCTGCCGGCGGGGGGAAATTCCTCTAGAGCAGCTCAATTTGATAATTATAAGAACTTCATAGGCAATTTCTTTAAGAGAAATTAATTAGAAAATGTCCAACAGAACTTCTACTAGCGTGTAACTTCAGATTTTAATTTCTGACTCCAATTAAACCCAATTCCTTTTTCATATTTTGCCAAGGAGACTAAAAAATATTACGCTATCCCACAGAAGACACATTTCTCATTCGAATGAAGCTTTTTTCAATGTTTTTTGTGGGAACGCACTCTTTTTCAACACACACACAAATGCATAACATTTTTTGTCTCTTCGATTGTTCCTGCGAAAGGTAAAATCGTATATTATTGGCTCTTGAGAAAAGAGTTGAGAGTGGCTTCATTACATTGGTTGCATAGTGATGGAGATATATTGAAATTGAAATTAGATCTCCCTGAAAAAAATTCATTTAATGTTGTTAATCAAGGTTTGCTTGATGAAATATGTAAAATAGCTTTTATCATTCCTTGCATTAGCTCCCTTTATATTTTGAAACTAAAAGACCACGAAGAACATCGATTGTTGATCGAATGAAAACGCGAGACCATCAACAGACACCCCAGAACATGTATCTCTCAAAACGTAAGTACCTGAATATCAAAGGAAGCAGAAAAAACCACGAATATCCGAGGTAATTTTCATTTTCTGGCAATTCGTTCTTGGAAAGTCCTCATTTCTCATAAATTAGTTTAATTCCTTTTCACATTTACAAGTTTTTCTAGAAACGTTGAACCCGTCATATTCTAACCTATCTCCTCCTTCTGATTTATATGCACGCAGTGAAGTCCTAGCCAATTTGCTTAATAATCTATGATGATTTCTGAGAATGTCGTTCTTAAGCTCGTAACCAGACAGTGACATTCTTTCAAGTACAGAGGTCGTCGCTTATGCTGTACTCTGCAGCGAAAATTCTCTTTATGCCTACGCCTTTCCTATCTTCCATTTTCAAAGCTTTCAATGAAAAATGACTCCTAATTACATTAAAATATTTAATTAACAGGCAATTATCGGTATATTATCAAAATGTGAGGGCCTCCTGAAGCTTCTTGAAGATTCAAAGCGTGATACTCATCTCTCAACATCTTCATCATTTCTATATCATGTACAGCTGCGTCAAAGGAGAGACTGATGATTTTATAACCAGCACATATCCATAGAATGCTTTACCTGCAAATATCTTAACCCGTAAGTAAAACAAAACGAATTGTAGAGAGATCCTTGATACGAGTTAGCACAACATTCAGTTTATTACTCACTTCGGTGTCTGCAGACTCATAAGACATTGTTAAATTAATTTTTCCAATAAAAAAAAGCAAATCCTTATACAATAGATAAATTTTATTTCAGGAAACTAACTAATTAAGCTCGAACCTCAGAAACGATATTTTTGAGTCGAACTGCTGAGTAAACCTTAATCCTCTCTCCGCCGCTCACAGGGGCCAGGCCAGCTACCCACAAGGACTTTATCGTTAGCATTATCCCTAATAGAAACCTCCAATTGCTAAGATCTATTCTGTCTAACAAAAGATATTATCCTTATTTAATCCAATTGTATTTTCTTATTCTTAATTCCATCAATGTGTGAGAGAACCTTAGAAGTAGAAGAATGAATAATAGCGTTCGTCGTCGAAATAGGACTGTTTCGGGAAATGCTTTGCTTTTTTTTTTTAATTTTCTCAATACAGAATTTTAAGAGGGTGCCTTAAAGGTCTTCCAGGTTTCTATTAGTCCTTTAGCCGAGTCGCATTCAGTTCGAAGCTTAAGGAAGCGAAATTTTCCCGTATTTGCAGGCGAACTCAGGCAGCTCGTCGAGGACTCCCTTTGCTTATTTAGAACTCTTGAATAATTGCTGTGATAATCTATGAAAAATTGCAGGCCAATAGATTCTACCGAAAAGTTAATTTAATTACCAGAGCGGAATAATTCAATCAAAAGCTCGTTATATCAAAGAATCAAATTACTTCTTAGCAATCAGGCACTAATATTGATTTTTAACTTTCTATCGCTTCGAAAACTCGACGAGCAAAGCCAACCACAACAAACCATGTTGATATCACTATTTCTTTCGTTGGTGATATGGTTAATGATTAAAAAAGTAACCTTTCATGCTGAAACCAATCCCCTCAAATTGCTCTGTTCAGGCCTCTGGTTGTTCCTTTCAGCAACTAATCACAACAAAAACGTATCTCTGTGATGTAGGATCTAACTACGATCAGTTTTCTTCAGATGATCTTGGAATTTCACGTAAAAATTAACAAATCGACGCATTTGAAACAATTTTTTAGATCAACAGTACTTGAACGTAACAATGGGCTACTGGTTCAAGCTTGATAAAGAGCCTGCAGCTAATACTACTTGGATTCTCTCAACGCTGAGGTTGAATTCTGCTACGTAACCAACAAAATTAGCTGAAATGATATTAACAATCACAAAGGAGTGGCAGCATAGACCGTTTGAAGGTCCTTTATACGCCTGAATCAAAGACCGGCTCAATGATTTCGCTGTTGCATGCATTTGATAATGGTAAAGTGAATTCTTCTTACCAGGTAAAGTTTCAAAGAGAATGTGAATGTCACAGAGTTACTATATATTAGATTCAATTGGGAGTCAACAAGTGGTACTTCGTGTTCCAGATGATAAATTACGAGCAAAATACCTACCTCTTCAATTTTTTTGACCCCAGTCAAACTCAGAATGGCTACACAGATGACGGAGAATTAATCTTTGATGCAGATAATCTCGCCTCCAGTGCAGGAGATCCTGAAGCTATTAACGCTGATGTTCTTTTCGTTAATGGAGCTACAGGATTGCAGAGTGTTTGCGCGACGTATAGCAATTTTTTCTTTTTTGGAGGTAGAGACCTATCTTTCGGAATTAAAGGGATCCTTCGCTACGGTCTCCAGCGTATCTTGAAGTTTTATTCGACACTAATCTAAGCACGATCTACTAGCAACTGTAATTGATGTCTTGCCTGCTACAAACGCTCAAGGGCAGTTTGCGAACTCTGTTTTTTCGAATTTGTTGACTTTTCAGCTCGGACACACGTCGGCAGTAGAAACTCAAGATCTTCCATGGAGCGCAGTAATAACAAATTTCTTTTGTTGGAGATTTATTTAAATGTCTTTATAGGACAACGTTATCTCTGGCTTCAACCTCCAAGGAGTTGTAGGACAATTTGTGAAGCTATTGGGCACATTTTCATTGACTGATAGTAGCGGCGACGTGAACTTTGGGATATCCTTCGCCTTTCAGCCAACGGATGTTGGAAAATATCCAAAGAGCGTCATGACGAAAGGAACCTTCATTCTGAGTTATGACAACCAAGCTCGCTTTTCCGTCTCTTTTGGAGGCGTAACTCGAACGCTATACACTTACTTTGAATGTAAATGCTCGTGAGTGGAAAATGAATTATATCTATCGATTAGTTGGCTCTTGGAATTATATTACATTACTATGCACTTCCAAGTACCGAGCGAATATTTATTGTATCATCGGGGTTAACCATACGACGTTTGCTGATACAGCTTTTCCGTCTTCAGTGAATTTCAAGGACACCAGCAGCTTGATCATCCCATCTAGCAACACAGAACCCATGATCGGCAGACTGATGAATTTCATCTTTTCACGTGACCGAATCCCGGTTTATGACACAGGTATCATTCACTTTTGAAGAAATTTTTCAATGACACATTTTCTTTAGTCTGCCAAGATTCTTGCTTCCTTTCTAACGATGCTGGCTGCCTCCTCTATAGCCCCTCTTCCGTCCTCGATTCTACCTGCTCGGACGGAAGTTTTGCCAACCCAATGCAATCTTTCTGCTCTCCTTGTGATAGTTCATGCCTTCAGTGTACTGGAACACCATCTTACTCCTGCAGCGCCTGTAAATCTCCTTATGTTGAGGTTGAAGGGACTTGTGTGTGCACCTCTCCTTCCTCATATACGGATTCCAATGGGACTTGCAGTAAGATATTCTTTGGCTTATCAGTTCAAAGCAACTAACTTTATTAATAGAAACTTGCGATGCGAGCTGCAGTACGTGCTCAGGAGCCGGTCCACAAAACTGCACCACCTGTGCCAGTGGCCTTTACTATGATTATAACCGACAACTCTGCGTACCAAGCTGCCAACAGAGATATTTTCCCAATGATCTCGCCATGACTTGCGACGATTGTCCTGATAATTGCGACGTTTGTATTGACTCAAGCTCCTGCTTGACCTGCTCCAACAGTTTTTACCTTTATAACGGTACTTGCCTCGCTAGATGCCCCAATGGGACCTATCCGCAACCTGGAGTTTGCGTAGAGTGTCCTAGCACAGGTTGTCCTTGTTCACTTGGATACGCTGTAAATAAACAAGAAATATGCGAGTCTTGTAGTGCAAATTGCCAAATGTGCGCAGACTCTAACACTTGTGAAGTTTGTAATGAGAATCTCATTGTTAACCAAGGAAAGTGCTCACAAAGCTTACAAATTCAAAACGAAGTGAAAAATTCAAGTGCGAAATTACTGTCCAGATTGGCAGTGATAAATCCGGAACAATCATCGGTAGCCCAAAATCTGACGGTCTGGCTGTCCACAATGGCTTCAGGATATTTATATTGGTATGCTTTGGCGTATCACATCCATCCAGACAGCGAAAATACAAGTTGTGCTGCCTTAGAAGCTCAATTCGGGAAAGCCAGTGCAGACCTTGAAGGTGTGGAACTCTATGGAAGAATTGATTTAGGTTCATCGAATTCATTGGTGATTAATTTCACTATATCTCAACTGATTTCAAACACAAACTACCAAGTTCTACTCTGCGCAGCAGACTACAACGAATCTCTCACCGTGCGGTTCACTACCAAAAACAACGGGTTTCAAGTATCAGGGCTGAAGCTGCTGCTCAATCAAGAGATTTATAGCAATGATATCCAAGGATTTTTGTGTCAGCTTTGTCTCGAATTATCGGTCGATAATTCTCAGATCATGACGAAAGCAGGTCAATACTGTCCCAGCTCAGGAGACCAGACGTTAGAATCACAAAATTCAACATATCAAGCAAAAAACTCGTTCAACCCGCTCGAGCTGTTTCTGTACGGAGACCGGTCAGCTGAAAACGATACATCAGTGGCTATGATGGAAAAAACATTCCAGAATGACTATTTTCTGAACTCTTTTATGTACGTGGGGTCCAACGCTACCCGGGTATACCAAATAAACGAAGTCTTTGCACTTGGTGAAACGGACATGATTCAGCCGGTTATCCTGACTCCGCCTCAGGTTTTACTCTCTGGGACCAATTTGTTTGTATCGAATTTAAGCATTGGCGCTGTTAACGGATTCGTATACGCTACTCTGCTGACAACCAGCAACGAAACTCATCCAATAAGCTCGAACTCTTCAGATACCCTGATTTTGAACTACTCTAGCCTTGCGCTAGATCCGTACTATCGTCGCTTGTCTTACAAAGAAGAAGAGAGCTTGGCGTTTATGTTTAATGAGATTGATCCTTCAAAAAATTACACTTTGCTGTATTTCGCTACTAATTCGGAAGTCAGCAAATTCGCACTTCGCACGCCATTGCTGTCATTATTCATAAACGCGCAGGTCCCAGAGAAGAGAACCTCAGTGTTTATCGTGATAGAGTTCGCAGCTGGGATGTTTCTAGGCATTGCTTGGCTAGCAAGCTTTCGAGAAAGTTATTTGAAAAAGCTGTTCGGTAGAGTAAAAACAACGCTAAAGTTCCGTAAAAAACCGGTGGTGGTTCAACAGACCGAAGAAATTGAGATTGTGCCCACGACGGCTAGAATTATCGATTGTGGGGAGAAAAACCATGAATTGCGTTCATCTGGGTCAATAGGGAGTGAAGCTCCTGAAAAAAATGGGCAAACGGAAACTCGTCCTCCGTCAGCTGATACTCAAGATAATGAGAACACTCCAGTCGCTGACCGGCAGCCGGATTCTTGATGACGTAAATTTTTAACCTTATTACAATTGCTGTTATCTTCTCGTACCAACAAACAACTATTTTTCAATTGATTGATTTTTCTGTGCTTTGAAGTCAATGGTTGTCAAATTAATTAGCTGGTTGACTCAAGTGTATATCTAGAGTTTCTGTATTTTGTTGAAATTTTCCTCCGTAAAAATTGGCTAAGATCGTCCCAATGCTACGATGGAATAAATTATACCAAATCAATCTTTTTTAAAGTGCTTCAATGCATTATTATTCATTTTGCTGAGAGAACTTATCTGAAGGAGGAAAATTATAGATTCTCCTTTGTGTTAGAAGGTCAGCTAACAGAAAATATGAAGTGTAATATTTAATTGAAATTCAAACAATGACACTAGTATCTTAATTAGTAGCCTTCAAGTTATCCCATGGCCTTCCCTTTAATTTTTTCTGTGAAGGACTCTCTCAAATAAAGTAATTTCTGGGTGCAAAACACTATTATTTTCATGGAATAATTATTAAAGATGTGCTGCTAATAATTCTGAGACTTAAACAAACTTACGTAACTTCACAATAGCAACATTTTTCTCGGTGCTCAGGCAGCAACTTTATGTGTGCGAATTATTTCCATTCCATCTTACTGTTTATGCGAATCACATGAACTATTCCATCTTTTCTTACAAAAACATGCACAAAAAATACTATTTATCACGATCTCATGACTTCTACCCTCGATTCTACCTCGCGTAAATTACAGCGAAAACAGGAGGATAATCCAGAAAGTGAAGACCTGCAACGCACTAAGCAAAATCAGCATGGTGTCCTTCTTCAGATTTCCCAATCCTAAACAACCTCCTTTTAGCTAAATAAAGCGGAAACACAATACCAATATTCGTGTTGACGGTGACAGCAGCGGTATGGAAGTGCGATTGTAACGTTTTAAACTAGATATATATTATTAACAAGACCACCAATCAAAAAAATTACCATGAGGAGGGCTGCTGCGGCTGAGAAGTAAAGTCTCACGACATAAGCCAAAAATCCAATATTTTGCAATCTTGTCAGCAAAGACAAGCAAATTCTACCATAAAATTAGAATGCCAGACACCCATTTGAAAAATACCCGACAAACTTATAGTTATGATATGCCACGAGGTCCAATGTGCTTAGCGTCTTGATATTTGTGAGGAAGAGCACTATAATTTCAACGTATTAGACCACTTGAGAAACGAGCTAATTTCTTTACAAAATTTCACCAGTCCCAATTCTAATACGATACCCACCAGCGCATTTGTTGTGTAAGAACCAATTTTCGCTGGGTTAAATTTTTCATTTTCATCGGAGCCTTGAATCAAGCATAACAGCAAGATATACGTGATGAACGCCATCAATGGAATGTACAGGTCAGGAGTTGTGATTTTTTTGCTAATAGGACGCGTTATTAACTCGAAATCCTCATGATATTACTGATGAACGTCTTGTTGAACGATATCTGTGAATTCAGTCGAACCATGGTGATCGTGGTCTTCAGGCTATAGAAAATTATCAGATAGCGCCATGAATCATCCTTACTAGCTTTGTGAATGGTGCGACAATGTAGAGAAGCTTGCGTTTCACGTAGTCGTTGGTGACGTTGAAGAATGTTCGAACATAAGAATTGAATACCCACGCCTTTCTGTATGCGTCATTGTAAAATCTAAGCAGAGTTAGTTAGGCGTCTACGTTGTCAAGTTACTGTCCGCCTGTTTGCGAAACGAACCCTTTTACTGCGCCAGTAACGATATTCGACATCGGATCTGAAGGATTTAAGAAGCTTGGCGCTCCAGTGTTTGGCCCGCCACCGAATGGTGCGCTCCAAGGGTTTTGCTGAGGCCAGCCGCCTTGTTTTTGGCCCCAGCCTTGTTGCGGCTGCTGTTGCTGACCCCAGCCGCCTTGGGATTGTTGCTGACCCCATCCGCCTTGAGGTTGTTGTTGACCCCATCCACCTTGAGGTTGTTGTTGTTGACCCCATCCGCCTTGTTGGTCACCCCAATCTCCTGATTGATCCCATCCGCCTTGTCTTTTACCCCAGCCTTGACTCATTTTTCGTAGGTGAAGAAATTAGCAATTTTTCTCGAGAAAAAGTTAATAAAATTTACAAGTCGTTGAATTACGTGTTAATGAAACCTTATCATTGTACGTGTTTCTGGTGACAGAAATACTTGAAAACGTGCTGAGTGGAAGATATATGAGAGATTAATACTTTTCTATATTAAGAACATTAGAAAAGAATCGGGTAAGCTTGTTAAAAGCTTTCTTAGTAATTGATAAAGTCTCTTTTTGTTCATTTCTTAGAGTTTAAAATTGCTTGCTTTATCTCGAATTTAGACATAAGAATTTCATGAAGCCTGCAAAAAGAATAAGCTGATAATATGTTATGAGTTCAATGCAACGTCTATGCTGAAATTCTAACAATTTGGAATTGAGAACTCCTATTAGCCGCCTGTAACAGCATATTTCTTGTGCAATAGAGTCGGCTACGTGATACCGTATTATTCATTAATACTATACGATCTCGATAATCAAAGCAAATAGCCCAGGTGTTTAAAAAGAATTGATTCTTTAAATTCTTCTGGAAACTGACGGACTTAAATTTGAAAAACGGACTTCTATCTGCCACTTGCTTAACTAATATGTTGCTTCTGCTTTAAAACCCATTATATCGCAATGCAACTGACAATAGACATATCCAAACACGTTACAATAGAAAACTTTGCGTTTTCTTTGAATTACTGAATATACGATAGTATTTTTGCATTCATATCCATATTCATAACCTCAATAGTTTCTGAAAATGTAAATAATAGGCATTTTTATAATATTTCAAATCGGCACGTGGCCATAGCACGTGGCATTGTATAATTTTTTCCTCCTGATTCACTTCTCGAGTACTTTCTCGAATCGAAGCAATTTAATCACTTATATAATCTAAAATCAACCCGCAAATCTAAATGAGCAGCAGTTCAACAAAAACCGAAGACAAGCCTCTACGCATTGCCTTCATCCATCCTGATTTGGGCATAGGCGGTGCAGAGCAACTCGTAGTCAATTTCGCTCTCGCCCTCCAAAACAAAGGCCATTACGTGAAAATCTATACCCCATTCCATGACCCCAAACACTCCTTTAAGGAAACAAACGACGGAACCCTTAACGTTGAGGTCAGAGGCAGTATCTTCCCTCGTGAAATCTTCAGGAAATTCACCGCGTTCTGCGCTATCGTCAGGATGATCCTCGCAACTCTTCACGTTTGTCTCTATGGCGGCCATTACGACATCGTCATTGTCGACCAAGTCTCAGCAAGCGTCCCACTCCTTCGCCTCTTCAGAAAGAAAGTCCTCTTTTACTGCCATTTCCCAGACAAACTCCTCTGCGTCGAACGAAGATCAATCTTTAAGAAAATTTACCGATTCTTCTTGGACTTCTTCGAGGAGGTTACAACCGGCTTCGCAAACTTAATCCTCGTAAACAGTCATTTCACCCAAGGGATTTTCTATAAGTCCTTCAAGCTGTTGAATAAGCTAAAGAAGCCAACCGCCGTGCTTTACCCAGCTATCGATCTTTCAAAGTTTGAGAACTCACAAGTCGATGCCGAAATCGCCAAGAAGTTCCCTAAGGAAACGTTTTTCTTCTCGCTCAATAGATACGAGAGAAAGAAGAACATCAACCTTGCATTGAAAGCCTATGCGAAATTTAGACAATTGAAGAAGAATACCAACCTCAACCTCGTGATCTGCGGTGGTTATGACCCTAGAGTAAGAGAGAATGTTGAGCATTTGGAAGAGTTAAGAGCGTTAGGCAAGTCGCTTGGTCTCGAAGAGGATAAGAATCTTTTCTTCCTTTGCAGCGTGTCGGATGCGGCGAGAGCGACGCTCCTTAGAAACTCGTTCTGTGTGTTGTATACGCCAGAAAATGAGCATTTTGGTATCGTGCCAACCGAGGCGATGTACACTGAGAGACCGATTATAGCCTGCAATAGCGGAGGACCAAAGGAGAGCGTGTTGGATGGCAAGACTGGATATTTGATTGAGCAGGACGAGAATAAGTGGGCTGAGAAGATGGCGTACCTCGCAGACCATCCAGAGCTCATAGGCAACATGGGAAAGCAAGGAAAGGTGAATGTGGTTAGCAGATTTGGACTCCAAGCTTTTGCTGACTCAGCTAATACTCATGTTTGGAGTGTCGTTGCTCCTAAGAGAAAGAGCAAGTCTACTTAAATTTACCAATGTTTTTGAAAAATGCCTGTGTAGTTTGTGGTGAATATAGCTGTTTGCTCTCTCTAGATGCTATATAGTACATAAAGATATTAGGATGAAAAACAAAAAAACTAGATTCTGTTTCAAAAGGAAAAGCTTAATAATCCTAATGAGAATCATCAGCATCCATAATAGCTCCTGGTAGTAGGAGCTTTAATGCATTTGAATGCAATTACTACAAAAATCTTCTTCTCAAATGAAGCGATTTTTCGTTAGTTATAAGGAGAATCATTGATGTGCCATATTTTTTTTTTAACTTTCCAGTGAGGATACTGGATCTTGATAAAAACCAAATTAAAGTTTAGATCAATACGATCAAAATGCATAAATATAAATTTCAAACTATATCTCAAGAACGAAAAGGACTTTGACATCCTCGCTCCCATTTCCCGACTAATCCCTTACACAGGTCCTACTATTAACAGCAATCTACGCTTTTGGCAATAGTTGTCGGTTATTAATGCGCGCCTGATTATCTAGCCTGCCAAGAACGGTTAAAATCTGAAATTTAAATAGTCCACCAGCCTCTATAGTAGAAAATGCAGCTCGCACTCATAAAAAGCCTCCATACATGACATGTACTCCATCGCCGAAACTGCAAGCCCCCCGTCAGTAACATTAGAATTAATATAGGTAGATTAGAGCTTAGCGTATCATTATTTGATAATTTCATTTCCCTGAAAATGGGAAGAGCGCCACAGCCGTTTGTACTTCACTAGACTTAAAAAAGTTGAAATCTCATAGAAATTGTGCTGTTTTTTGCTTCTCGTCAAACATGAGAAATCATATATGCACCATGCCACTGAAAACCCTCAAATCTTCCATTTCAATATCATTTAAATAACGCCACTCAAATCTTTGTCTCTAACCAGCAGTAAGCAGCTGAAACCATTTCCCAATATCCGCTTAATATAATCGGAAACGTAGAACGTATTTAACAAAACAGCAAATAAAAATATAAAAAGAACTGCTCCCAACTCTCATTGAGACGAATCTTTCGACTTGACGATTGATTGTTAAGTATTAATCAAATCCATGGGATATTTTGATGCTCTTTTTCCACTATCTTAATATAAAACGTCATTGGTCTGACAGCTATGAACTGGGAAGCTATTTTTAAAAAAGTTGCTTTGCAAACAAACTCAGCTGCAAATAGCAAAAAAATGCCGCTCATGATAAATTAAAAACTATGAGCGAAACCATTTTCCCGCTAAAATTATAAAGTATCAAAAAAATTTCTTTGAATGAGATGGAAAACTCATCAGCTGGAGAGGATTGAGTGGCATATTCAAACCAGGAATTCCTCCCATCCTGAGAAAGTTTAGTAGCATTTGGTTTCCTAGATTGGCCTGACCAGCGTTCAATCCAATCAAATTCTGCATCTGAAGATTTTTCGCGATAAGCAGCTGCTCAATTGGATTGTACAGCCCGTCCCGAGGCGGAATACCCAAGGGCAGTTGGAAAGGCATCTCTCTTCCTAAATCCAACCGAGGCATAAATAATCCCGCGTTCTGGAGGAACCCAAGCGGCGTACCTGCATTCGAGGCAATGCTATGAATTTTCTCGGCTATCTCGTCAATAGGCTCGGTTTTAGGCTTTAAAGACTCCTCTTTCATCGACTCTTTCCCAAAGACTTTTTCACCTTGTCCTGTCTGAGCTTCATCGTTTGTTTCAAGCTTCTCACTCTCGAGATTTGAGCTAGCTTTCGATTCATTGGCCGTTGGCGCGGTTTTGCTTTCTTCTTGGCTGGGTTTTTTTTCGCCGTTCCGATGAGTCGGCCTCAACCTACGAGGCTGAGCCTTGAGCTCAGCTAGATTCTCTTCATGTTCTCGCTTCGCGTTTCTAAGCGCCTTTTTCATGCTTTCTTCCTCTCTGGCACTCTCAGCGAGAGCTTCTGCTCGCACTAAAACCGCTTCGTCTTGTCCGTTGAAATACGTAGGTTTCGAAATTATTCCTGAACGCAGTCTTGTGTTCGGCACGTTTCTACTCGTTTTTATTACCTCTCTGTGCTTGACGGTCCCTGACTCTTTCCGAGGAGCTTCAGACCGAGCTTCAGTGTTTGTTTTTTTAATCCATTTGGAACCCACCTTGCCTTTCTTTTTCTTAGCGTTGGATTTTTTGCATTCATTCGGATCCATTTTGTCGATCCGGCCCTCTTGGCGATAAATCTTCACGATTGTCTTCGCGGTTGAGTACTTTATGCCGAGTTGAATTGCTGCCTATTGAATAAGGAGTTAATAAGCGATTATCTTCACAATATACCTCATAAATGCTCTCGCCGCTCTTATAAACCCTATCAACGAGCTCTTTTCGAACTTGGTTGGGTACTCGATTATAGACTCGAGTAGTGTGCAACGGTTTTTCCGAATGTTTTTCTGTTGCGTCTTCGGCGTCGTTCGAGACGTGCTCAGCGCTGTTCTCGCTCACATTTATAGGTTTTTCGAGGTTGGAGGTGGAGTCAGGTATAGTTGTTTCCATCTTGCCTATTTTTATTTTTTTGAGTTTGTATTATTTCAAATTTTTTTTGAGATATTATCTCGAACACTTTGATTGCCGAATCAGAAAAAAAGTTTTAGAATCAATCTGATCAAACGCCAACAAAAAACTATAACATAATAAATACAGACGGTTTTCATTGAATTCTTAATTCTGATGCCTTCTCGAAAGTTAAGTAATTAATAGAAGAATTTTTAGAGGTGGACATTTCGTTCTACTTATGAAAATGAGTAAATTGAGCTATAGAGCTTGAAATTCAGAGGAATTAAGAGTAGCCCTTTAGCGCTGACAATGTACATTAATTCAGAGGCGATATTTTTTTTAGAATAAGATTCTCTCGACGTTCGATCAGCCTTTCTGGCAGTCAATGGAGGTCACCTTCGACTAAAATCTTAAGGATCTAGACTATAGAAGCCAGAGAAGGATTGCGATCGAATCGCTTTCTGACGAATTTTTCTTTGTCTTAGCTGAATCGCAGATTAAATGCTCAGATGGAACTACGGGCTTGGGTTATCTGATTTAACCTAAACCATACATGCTAAATAAAAGAATTTTATTAATTTATTGAAACAGTTACGTTGTTATTTATGGGATCTCCGCGCAACGTACTTTACTGATCCTGCCTCAATTGGAACAATTGACCTGGAATAAAACCTCTGATGGGTAATTGACTTATTAGAAGGCCAATTAACGCTCAATTGCTTTGCTACATTATGAAAAAGCCTCATAATACATGTACGCTTATTTTAGCGCCGCTATGTAATTTGATAATTTCAAAGTCTGAAAATTTGAATTAAAGGTTTTACTTAATTGTTTGTTTGCATCCGAATGATTTCGCTAGCCAAGAATAGGGCTCTTACCGCTATAAATGACTCCTTTAGTAGAAGAGGAACCTACAATTGTAACAGTGAGATCAAGCAATCTGATCCTGAAGCGATCAATTCGTTTCGATCGAGATAAGTGCATTATTGTTGCGGCTAAATTCTCAGAGGTATCAGATGTAGGCCTATTGATAAATGAGAGCTAGTAGTGAGGATATGAGGAAGTCATTCACATGTAATTTAAATTATGAACGTATACATTAAGTCGGTTTATTTTTGTAGAAACTGGGTGTTTTCTCCTATTACTCAACTTATTTTTTTCTAATAGGAATAATTGAGCGATTGTCCTACTTCGCAGCACCTTCTCTCAATTGAATGCAGCAAGAGACTTCAAGGAAGATGTGGCTTCAATTGCTCTTGGACTCTGACTTCAAATGCAATTTACCTTTGGCCTTTTTTAAGATGCATCTGTTTGAAATTTTTTCTTATTGTTTTAAGCAATTCCCAATTGCCTTGCCATGAGGAGGAAAAAAAGAGCCTAGTTCTCTGCATTGGTGTTGGGGTTTTATACCTCTATTTTTATTCAAGAAGTATGCACTGGCACGTTTTTGATCGGAAAATTACTTTGCAATGGACTCGAGATTTTGAACGGCTGTGAAAGTGAATTCAATTAATCGAGCTTTTTTTAGAATTGGAAAATTAAACTGCATTCCTTGGGCTTCTTGGCTGGCCTTGAAAGGATTTATTGTCCATATTTTAAGGAAATAAGGTGAGTGAGAGAGTCCAGAGAGGTTAGCAATGCTCTAGAGTACTGCTATTTAAGAATCACATTAACCAAGCTAAATTTCTTGAAAAATGACCGAATGCGCCATTTAAAATCTAGTTTCAATCCAATGGCCAAGTAGTTTTCAATTAGAAACTTGATCCTTAAGGATGTGATAGGTTCTGAGAGAAGAAGAAGCGCCTTACTCTCGTAAAGTCTGAAAGACTGTAGCCTTCTATTCTTATATTAGACGTTCTTCGTGAAATAATTACTGATTGGGCTTCTGAGCCAGTAGTGTTAAGTAGTTAGTAGGATTTGCAAATGGCCCTTTGGAACTAAGTTTGTTTGGCTAACATATCGAGGTTCAAAAGCAATTCCATAGAAATTACTCTCAATGGTTTGAGTTAATCAGGATTATTTGAAGAGGGTTTCTGAAAAAAAATAGCCTAAGTATGATTTTCATTGAGTGATTGAATAACTAAGCTGTGTACATCTTAAGCCGAGGGATGGCTGTAGTTTTCAATTTTTTGTTAGATATTTTCCAGACAAAGGAATGAAATTTCCTTTAGAAAATTCCAAACACAAATTTTTTGAGCATGGCTAATGTTTTTCAGAGTTTTAGACGTGTTTTTCTTCAGAACAAAGCAGCGCTGAAGATAACACAGTAGTTCGAATCCAGCATTAGAAGTCACACAAACCGGTGTATTTAATGCAGTGCCTGACGAAATCTCCTCGCAAACGTACGCTCATTTGAGAAAGTAAATTTTGATCTAATGAATCCAAAACTCTTTCGTTTCCAATTGTGGAAGTTAGAAGACAGAGAGTAAGCTAGCTGCAAATTAATCTGTCCTTTTTGATATTATGGTTTTGTCCATTACCCTCATGAGATATTTTTAATACAAAATGGTATTTCCTGAAAAAGAAATGAAGAAATTGAGCTCATAACTAAAACCGGTCCTCTTGCTTAATTACCACTAATCACCCTTTATAATTGAACCCTTTATGTCTCTATCTTTGAACTAAAATCAGACAGCTATTGTCTACAATTGAAGGTGGGCTAATAATTTCTCAGGTCCGAGAATATTCCTCCTTTTCTCTATAGCTACCTATTCAGCTCCTTTTCCCTTTGATGATATCGTCTTTCTCAAAAACCTCACTAAATGCATAACTTCCTAAGTCTTTAAGATTTTTTAAACCAAATATTTCCTTCTCAATTAAGTAAAGTATATTTGAAGTTTTCCCTCCAGCTCATGAATATCCTTAACGACTTCGGCACTGACGTATTCATTTTCCAAGACGTCTTGGCGGGCTCTGCCTTCATTTACCTCGGAATTAGCTCAGCTTTCAGAAAATGGCAGCACGCAGAAGCCGCGACACAACCAATTTATTTCTACACTCAAAGACTAAAAGCCAAAATAACGCTTAATGCTATCATTATTCTGTTCTACATTTCAGTATTTGTCTTCCTCCTCCTAAACCCTGAAGACCATCTCGTAGACTCAATGAAATACGTGCTTCCGTTCCCAATTATCGCTTTAATCCTTGAATCAGACCTCCTTTTGTTCCAATATGCCCGTGGGATCTCCAGCAAAATTTCAATTCATGGATTCACTTGGGTCTGCCTCACGTTTTTCGCATTAATAACCCTCATAACCTACCTCGCTGCTGGAAATGGGCCAAATGATCATGCACCTGATCTCTACATCTGTCTCCTTGAATTCGCATTGTTTACTTCACGAGCAGGCGTGCAGCTCTATTTCCCTCAGGACAATGAGCGTCTTGGCTATACTGAGAGTGAAGAAACCCTCGTTTCTACTAATCGGATCATCACGCTTGACGTTGGAACCGATGATGAAAGTGACAAATCGTTGTCGAGGAGTCTTCTTGGAGACAGGCATAAAAAGAATAATAGCCTTGGTTTTTCTACATCGATTAAATCAGCGAAAAAAGTCAATGGTGAGTATCAATTTCAGATTAATGTGAGCACAGGGAAAAAAACCTATAAAATCCTCAAAACTTACGCTGAGTTCAAGGAGCTACACGAATTGCTGCGAGATCACGCAACTGAAATGAATAAATCTATCGAACTACCAAAATTTGGAGCTCTCAATGCGTCCAACGTGCCTCAAGCCATCATGCAGCTTCAGAAATACTTGGAAAACACGCTTCATGTCCTCGACCCAGTGCCTGACTCTATTTTAAATTTCTTAAAAATCATCAGAGAGGTTGAGCCTAGAAACGACACAAGTCCCAAAAAAATCGTTCCATTGGGCAATAAGGCACCTAACGAGGCTAACATCAATCTCCATGACACGCTACTCACTACTGAAGGCGTGTCGTCTGACAGGCAGGGTACTGAAGAACTCAAAGAGGAAGAGGGTAATAACGATTTCGATAAAGATTTCTGTCCGTATATCATGGTCTGCCTCATCGATTCAAGGATCCCTTCGGGAAGCAAATACTATGAATATACCTTCAAACTCGCATTGAGCGATAATCCAGAAGATAATTGGTATATTACTAAGCGGTATAGAGAATTCAGCCAGCTGGCCGAAGCGCTGATGAACCGGAAAGTAAAACCACCGAAACTTCCTCCAGCGAGAATAATGAAATCCCAAAAAGTTGTTGAAGAGAGGAAAATCGGCTTGACGCGCTTCCTGCAAGTGCTGCTCAACGAAGAGATATACTTGAAATGCGAGGAAGTAACGCATTTCGTGCAATTGCCGGGAAATTTGCAAAAGTTGTTCTTACAAAGCAGAGAAAAGTTTGATTTTTCAAACTGGTGGGTCAGAGTAGTGGAAAACAGAGTCAAGATCCTCCCAAATAACTTGGCTGTTACGGAGTTCGTGATCCTTGTGACTATGGGTACTGCCGACGGATCTTCTGCCTCGCAATACAAAATTTACAAGCGAATGATGGATTTCGACGACTTATACTCCGCGCTGGTAGTTCGGTTCGGAAAGGAGGCTCTTCCGCAGTTACCGGCGAAATTTAATTCATTTTTCACTCAAACGACCGTGGAGTTTAGAATGGCTGGCCTGGAGAGCTTCCTCAACGCGATCTTCAAAATAGAAGACATAGAGGACTGCTTCGCGTTTAGAAAATTCATGAACGCGCCGGTGGCCGAAATGCAAATGCAGAGATCCAGGATGAAGCGATTATCCGCTAATCTCGATTTGAGAGCGAGCAAATCGCGAGAATCGAGCTTTTCTGACCTCGAAGATCAATCGCCTATTAAGAGGTTGGACAGCCTCACTGACGAATTACAAACGGCTCATCAGTTAAGACTGAAAAACTCTGAAGTGAATTAGATTTGTGAGTTTTCATAGAGATTTTTCGTGGTATAAGTGATTTTTAGCAAACAGAGATAATTGAGTCTCCTTCTTAATAAGGTCTAAATCAATATCTAAAATATAAAATATAAAAATACTCAGAGCTATTTCAATGGTAGAATCCCAGATAAGTGGTCAGGCTCTCGAGATAATCGAAGAGCTTCGCAATGAAATCGCGTCTCTTAGAGAAACTAATCAGAGTAACTCAATTTTTTTCTGCAAGTTCGTGGTTAAGTGACTGAATGTTAGCTTTACAGAAGAGAATTGAAGCCTTTGAAGAAGGTAAGCCTCATTTGACATAACAGCTTTCTTATAAGCGTCTTAGAGAAGAAATTTTCCGTGCAGATGGCGATTAACGACGATAATTTTGGGAGTAAACAGCGCTATTGAGCTTTCTCTTACTCGTTATGCAGAGGCGGTCTCTGAAGATTTCCAGTCAGAGAATTTGCAGATGTCTTTACCGGATGAGAAGTCCAGTGTTGAAAACGTTCAAGCCTCAGGCGAAAACACAGGGACTACAACAGATAAATCAGTGAAGGTTGAGCAAAGGAAAAATATTGAGCATGAGAGCGAGATGCAAGGGCTGAAATCTCAAATTAATTCCCTTACTAACACCGTTCGCAGTAAAACCCTCATTGTTTGCTCTTCTTCTCTAATGTGAGGCTATTCCATGAAGTTTTGCTAAAGAAAATGGATTTGTTACAAAACGAGATCGCGTATTTGAAGGAACGAAAGCCTCAAGAAGCTACCGTTTCTAAGCAAATCGTCAGTGAGCCTTCCACGAGCCAAGAGTCTCCTTTAAAGAGGGCACAGAGTGTTTTACTTAACACGGAGCAGTCAGGTAATACATTTGTTTACTGGGATATAACATGGAGCGGTTTTCAAAGATAATTTGGAGGTGAAGATTACGAGGTATCAGGAATACCCAAGATTCAAAAGAATTGCTGAGACGACGCTTCCGGTGACGGCATTGGAAATCGATTTCTTTGATGGAAAGTAAGAGGTGTTTTTGAAGTGACTGGAGCAATATTTTGTTGTAGGAACTGGAATTATCCGGACGATTTCTTTAAGAAGCTGCTTGTATTCAGAAATACGCTCAGGAGCTTGAAAGTCAATCGGTAGGACTTCTAATTTAAAAGAGGATTAATCAAGTGCAAGGCTTATGATGGTGAGAGATAGCGATGTGATAGAAGTAGGAAATACTTTTCAGCAGCTGGCTGAGATTAAGGATGTGGAGATCCATGGCATTGGGTATGAATGATTCCGGAATTGCGTTGTTTGAAGCATTTTAAATATAGAAAAAGTGTTAATTTCCCAATAAAAGACGAGACCTTCCTGAGATGGGCAACGATAATGGCTGAAAAGAATACAAAGCTCCAGACATTTGTGCTATCTTACAGGTAAAATGCATTGCTACTATCATTTAATTAAAGGATTTCTGTTGGTAGCGATGGCTTTAATAAACCTGAATTGATTGACAGATTTAAAGAGATATTATCAAAAACTGTGAGCAACGTTATACTCAAAACTTGGCTTGGCGCGAAGTAACCATTGAATTATATTTTTCCTCCATTCATGGCCCTCTAGATAAATGTGGTCCGTGAGAGCGTTAAGATTATAGGTCTTGGAAGGATTGCATTTGCTCCTAGCTCGTTGCTCTTTTTATACCGATAATTATAATTGGATTAGATATTTTATGATGATTGTTGCCTGAATCTCTTTGAAAAGATATCCTCTAATACCATTATTTCTTATGTTCTCATGATAATAGACTTGGGTCATCCGTTTGAGCATAGGAATATTAAAGATAATTGCTCACCTCATTTGATATGAAATGAAGGGAAGTAAAGCTTCTTTGGTTTATGTAAAACTTCTAACGAACGCGTTATCCTACATGGAAGTAACTTTCTTTAGAATAAAATTCTCAAATTATCTTTCGTGAGAGTTGGAAAAAGGCTGTCTCTAGAGAATGCTGGATGAATAGAGTTGAGGAAAGCTAAAATTCTATGCTCGATAATAGAAATGGGAGTTAAGAGATATAGAGAGGTCCCTGTTGACTTAAATAATTAAATCGATAGAAAAAACACTCGAGCTGCTATTTGTGGTCATAAATGATCTTGCCAAGATGTGAGCAACTCGGAAATAAGACTTAAATACTTCTCAGTCAATCTGAATAAAAAAATTTCATAAATTCGGGCCCAGAGTGGGTTATTAAAAGTTTATTCACGTGGTTTAACACACTTTTAAGCATTTATTTGAATGAAATAAAATTTAACAACTTACAAGAACAATTTAGAACGATACTTGATTCCAAGCGATAATTAAACCCCACTGAATTATGTAAGTGGTCTTGAATTTGAGCCCAGATTTTTCAGAGAAGCTGCATCTATTTTGAATTTGTTGAATTACACACGGACTATTGCTAAATAACTCTTCCAGGTCTTAAGTCTTGAAAGAAACCCCAAGAGTATAAGTTTTTATCACGAATTATTCCAATAATTCTTTTAATTACATTTAACCCCTTCACTGCAGGAGACAGCCCGTCGCCTGGCTTAGAAAGTAATAAAAATCACAAAAATCAAAATTTATTACTAAACCAATCAAGTTCAAGGTACTTGGTTTATATCGATCAATTACTACATTTAACTAAGATCCAGAACTCAAATCCATGAGCAAGCCCCTGAACCTCTCTAGCAATTCAAGCACCAATCGAGATTTGCTTCTCAGGAACTCTCAAACTCCAAGACGGAGGATACTACCCCCAGTATCCACCCTGAATACCTCAGGTAACCTCTCATTGCAAGAGAATGAATCTTTAAAAAATCTCTTAGAAGAAAAATCTCGCGCTCAGAATCGCGAACATAAAGCCAGAGGCTTTCGGTTCGGGATCACACGGAAGCCACTGCCAGTTTATTTTACAGATTCTATCGTTGGAGCTGACTCTCGCGATACATCTCAGCCACATTCACCTATCGGAATCCATAGCTACACAAGCTCGCACCGAGAACATAGCGCAACGCGTGACACCAAGGATTCCCACCGCAGCAAGGACAAAGACAGCGATCAAAATCAGAAATCAACCCAAGAGAAACCATTACTAACCGCAGGAGCGGATAAAAACTCTGATTACTATAGTAATCCAGCAAAACTCGGCAACATGTCAAGTCTTCAGAGCCGTCTTGCGACTGAGAGCACAACTGCGGACTCCTCGTCGAGTACACCTTTCCGAAATGTACCAAAATATTCCAAGGCACGCACTTATATGGACAAGGACACTCCTGCATTGACTGAAAGAAGAACTATCCGCTTTATTTCTCAAAGCAACAAGCAGCTTGACGGGCAATTGGCGAACCTTAGATCATTAAGAAGAGTGAAACTTCCAGATATTGATCGTAGTATTGAATCGTCCCGTGTCAATACTAACACTACCCAGCATACAGTTAATTCGTCGCTCATTTTGCTGCAAGAAGCTCAAAAAAATGAAGAGGAACAGCGGTCTCCTTCGCAAATTGAGGATAATACGGCTGTTTCGAATAGTAATCAATCAACAGATCAAATAGACACGATGAAACCGCTAGGCCGTTCTGTTCATACGAGCAGCTTTAAAAAAATTTCGTTTCCTAGGCTCGCGCCTCTAAAAACCGGAAGTACTGAGGCTTCGGCCTCTTCCCTCGAGATAATCAATCCAAGCCCTCCCAAACCAATGAATGAGCAGACTCCGACTGCTCACAGCAGCAAATCCATCTTCTTCTCTCAAGAGGACCCATCAGAGCTCTTTGCATTAAATAAAGACAATCCCATTGTTCAATTATCCCAAACTCCTGTCATTGAAAGAAAAAAAAAGATTCCAAACACTATTGGCATGCTAAAGGACGGAACCTACAAATACTCCAATGCGGTATTGGTCAAGTACTTCGACCAATACGAGACGAAAATTATCCAGCCGGAATTCATGCAGAGGATCGGCACGATGTGCGTAACTGAGTTGTGGTCAAAAAATAATAAAATTGAGTACGTGAAGCAAATGCGAGGCGATGGACTGCAAATATATCGAAATCGACACAAGGAAGGAGAGAATTATGAGAGTCTATTCCAACCTGACAAGAAACAGCTGCAAGCTAAGGTCAACGATCATAAAGGGTTGAATAATTTAGGTATTGACGATACCAGGGAAAAGATGCTCAATGCGAACAGTCTGACCGTCGAGGTTCAACCGATTGAATTGTTGCTTGAATCGAAAACGCCGATTTTGGGAGAAAGAAAGTCTCTACTAAAAATCCAACCAAGTAGAAAGGAGAAGAATATCGGAAATGCTATACTTGAAGAGGAAAACGAGCAGAGTCCGTTGAGTATACCCTTACGAAGGCATCATGGTAATTTATTTAAGCTCGAAATCAATTGTTTAATGCGAAATTTTTAGATGAGAAGAATCAGCGAGAAAAGCTGAAAGTCATTCAACCAGCAGCGAAACCAAGCCGATACTAACTAATCCTGAGATTCGATTTTTCGTTTCAAAAGGCACCGTTTTTTTTTATTTTTAGAGACCCATGTTTCATGGATCTCGTTAAGTTTGTCAAAAGAAATTGGATCATTATTAGTTATAGTCGTACAACTTACTAAAGTGTTGTTAACTCATTCTTTTTATAAGACCATGAAACTTTCATGACTCGTCAGAACCTCTTATCCTAATTATTAAGGAAAAATCTTTTCAATAACTCCTGTATCGTGTGAAATATGATCGAGTTTTCCGATTATTGCCTAAGGAAATAATAAAAATGCCGTGATTAGCGTGTTGATTCCTTTGCTCAATCACAAAGCATAATTATTTTATTAAAACTTTCTTTAAATCTGCTGTTAACCTTTAAAAGCAGTTGACAATCAAGAAATAAAAATTGTATCACATGGAGAACCATAGTGTTATGATACCTATGTTCAGGCAGTTCCTGGACCCAGGCAACGACGATAAGCCAGACTCGCCGGTCCACGTTGTCCCTGTGAATCGGAACTCCTGTCTCAAAGGCGCGCATCAAGACAGAAAATCACTTCAAAATAGAGTTTCGTTCAAAAATCAGTCATTTATTCGTCACACCAACGTTCTACACCCACCAGGTGAGCTTCATGTCTCCTCGCTCTAGTCTCATGCTGGATTGATAGACAATATGATATCTTCGGTGTGCTTTGTCGGTAATAAAAAATTAATCATAACGGCATCAGTGCAAAACTACCTCCTCGTCTGGGATGTCCTTCGCTTGAAGCGGATACTCATGTTTGGGAAAAGAGGTCAGGAGCTGTTCCATGCTACCAGCACTCATCTTTTTGATAAATAGAGAACGAAATATACCTTCAAGTGCGCGTTTCCGACTGCGCCAAGTACGTCGCGGCCGTCAGCATGGGGAATAAGATCCTTGTTTTCGACTTCGCCACGAGGAAGCTGATCAATATATACAACTTTAGAATGAAAACGAGTAACTCATCTCATCGATTGTCCCGTTTAACAACCACATAGTATCGGAGTTCCAATTTACGTCGAATTCCAAATATCTCCTTGCTTCAAATAACAAGGAAAGCATCGTACAGCTATATCGAGTAGGTCCGCAAAAGGAGCAGAGGCCTTGTATTTTCAAGTTTAATGAATATGGTAACAGTTATTTTATTTCCTCTTTTCTGAAAGAAAGCATGTGTATTAGATGAACAAGAGGCAACCTCTAAAATTTTAGTGTCGCCGGACGGTCGTCTGGCGCTGTCGGTGCAGTCAGACCTAACAATATGGAATTTTAAACGAAGAAAAATCATTGCTAAATGTCCTATAAGGATTGATAATCCTGCCTTCCCTAATCTGTAATAAAAATTTATTAACTGCATGTAACTTGAATTTTTTAAAATTTCAAGGGTGAAGTACGCGTTCTTCTTTGAACAAGGAAAGAATATCCTCATTACAAGAAGAGATAGCAAACTTATCTATTACAGCCTGGCGAAGAAAAGCATTGAGTATACTTCGCAAGTGGGTATGTTTCAATGCCTCCGATGAACAGAGTGGGCTTATAATAATCTTGTTGTGACAATAGGCGATGTGCTTGCTATTGACATCTCAAAAGGAAAGGAAAATCCCGTGGTAGCTTGCAGGACAGCAAGCAAACTGCATATCAGAAAGGTCAATGACCCTTACTTTGATATCAAACTTCAAGACTATGAAGGTGAGAGCGATGTTGGTGGATTTTGCTTATATTTTAATATCCTAGACCTCAGAGACCAGATGGCGATATCTCCTGACAGCCAGCTGCTTGTGATAGGGGAAGGAGATAATAAAATACGCATTATTAGACACTTTTTCAGAAATAACCCCGATAAAATGGATGAGATATGCTAAATGTGTAGAGGAACATCGCTAGCGTAGTTGTGAGCGATGGATGCGAAATTTTCCAATCATTCATAACGTTTTGTTTATTAAATCCAAACTTTTTTGGGTAAATATATTAAGTAGTTTTTTGTCTAGTTTAACAATAGTTTTTTGCTTAGAATTTATTGAATTTCATCAAAAGATCTCTTCATAAAACATGGCTCTCATGAATTTGAAACAAGCTATTTTAACAAGGAGAATTTAAAGTCTTCTCTCTTGGTATTTTAAAGAATTCTCACAAAAATTTCGAATTGACACATATAAAAGCTGTATAGTTACATTTTATAGTATGGAACCTCAAAATACTTTGAAAATACCTTATTTCATCATGAAAAGCTCATGTGTTGGTAAAACTGTTTAAAAATTTGATTTTAAACCATACATCGCAGTAATCCTCCTCGTCATCATAATCAGTGGACTGCTGTCTATCATATTTCTTTTCATAAACTGGCTGCATGCTAATGAAATCGTTTGGTTACACACGAATCTCAATTATACTAAAAAATTTACGCTTTTTTAAAGAAACTGGGAAAATTGATGTCTCCAATAACGAAGGCATCTTTGAGTTTAACATCTTGCTTGGACTCCAACTCAGCAAAAAAACTTTCGTTTTGTTCGAGGATTGTTGACAATTTTTTCTTGTTTATTGCTAATTTCCAGCGATTTCAATCAAAACTTATGGGATTAAGCTTACTATCGGTTTGGATCACTTGGAGCGTGTTTTGAGTCTTTTCCTGGGTCAGGCGAAAATCTTCAAACTGCAGTGTTCCTTTAATAAACGCGTCGTATCGTATCTTGAAAAAATTAATGGGATTCGAATCGAAAAACATACCCATTCAAATCCTAAATTGCTTTTCCCTGGGGAGTGATTGTTAATGATCGTTAAAAATGCGCTTTTGAGGTAATCATATTTCGGCAGCTCAGTCTCAGGCGTCTCTTTCAAAGCTTCAAAGTAAACAAGCATTTCTCCTAAAAAAAAGTAGTGGAGATTAATAAGTATTACGATAAAATCAAAATTATTACGAGGAACTTCTCTACAAATGCTGGCAAGGTCGCCCTTTTTCTTTAACTCATTACATTCAAACACATCTTCCCCGCCTAAAAACTCAACTGCAAAGTATTGTTAGTTGTGAAGAGGAACTTTATTGCTTACCTCCAGTGAAAAAATATAATAGAATGTATCCTAATGACTCAAGGTCGTCTTTCGGCTTGGGTTCTTTTTAGTAATAATATGATTCTTTGCTTTAAAACAACATACCTAGTCCCTCTATTCTTCGGACGCTAGAATAAGCGTTTAGCGGGTAATCATTCAATATGGCTTTCTTCGAAGCTTCCGTAGTTGAAGAGTTCCAACCAACCATTTGATGAACTCCGCACAGACTAAATTTTCCAAGATTTGGCCCCATACCGACTAAAAAATGCTTTGGTTGAAGGCTAGTGTAACAAAACCCAAATTCATGCAACTGCTTCAGCATTGTTATCTGATGAACAAAAGATGAGTGAAGCACTGACGATGTGATCTATTTACTGCAGCGAGCCCGAATCGAGCTATTGTTGGTATACTAAATTTCCCTTTCAGAATCGTGTGAACCTGCGCTAAATTTGGGCCATAGTCTTGCATAATCTTGACATATGTTCCTCCTTTTATCTGAATCAAATACAATTCTGGCAGAGCGACTGATCAAACGATGTTTTTAATTGATATCATTGCAAGGAAATGCCATTGTACCTCCTTGGAGCCGTTCGATTATTTTTCCTTCAAGTGCAGCTTTATATTTGGACTCACTGTCCGTACATTGGCACTATTGGATGTAAGGGCCTCTAAAATTCAATATTGAGCAATATTACCATAATTGCGATTCCTCTACGCTTGCCATCTCGTTGAGCACCTATTATTATGGGTAAATTTGCTGAAAAGCGGGTCTTTTCTGGTTACATCTATAATATTCTCCATGTTTTGTTGCGAGTATGCACTTTGAGTCTATTTTCCAAATTGATTCGCCTGATTTGGCATGAGTAGGACTGGTAATTTCCATATTTCTGCTTCCGGGAATGAGTGTTTTTTAATTCATAACTTCTATTAAATTAATATTCAGTCAATTAACCACTGATTCATAAAATTTTATCAAGGAAACCAAACAAGCTCCCTAATTGTAAGGTTCAAGAGTAGCACTGCTACTGCTTGGGAATTCAAGAAACGAAGTTTAAGAGCTATTGTCTAAATTCGTATTTGAACAGGAAAACATCTTGCCACTTAGGATAGCCGTTCGCAAGGAGAGATAATGAGAGACAGAGCGAGCTAATGTTTAAACTATACTGTCAAGAGTTTGTGGAGCGGGATAATGTTTGAGAACAAGTTCAAATTTAAGACTTGAAAATTTGTTCGGAGCCTCTTCGCAGGATCGCAATTGAGTATTTTTTAAATTCTAATTTGGCTCTCTTGAGATTTAAATTGAATTTTCAGAGATTGAATCTTGCAACTAACTGACTATGAATACTCTCTGACTCAAGCAGGATAACTGTCATCTTCTTGCCTATATTGTCTACTCTTTACTAGCCATATTATTATTCTTTGCTCTTTTTACATATTGGCGATCATGATCATTTTATTATTGCATTTGCTATGGATTCAGCAAATATTGCATGGCGTCGTTGGTACTTTGGCCGCTTTGTGCGGCTAATAAACTCTTTGACCAAAAATCACGATGCTTTGCTAGTTTGAAAATAAGCTTTTGGGATTTTGCAACAATTTGATTTTTATAAGATGAGCAGGGTTCGAATGGTCTTCAGATGTGTTTGCTTGAAAGTTCATAGCCCACCCTGGAGGTTTCAGTATATAATATTGAGCTGCAAGTTGAACTGCACAATAAATGCAGTATTAGCTGAAATATAAAAAGAGAAACCTTCACAATGGCAGTAAGAATCAGCTTTCTTTATACGTCTGCCTGGTAAACATATGAGAAATAATAAAATTTTTTTTCTTTCCATCTTTCTTCGAAAATCTTGCGAAAGCTATTCTTTTTTCAGACTCATTGAAAAATAACTTTTTCTTACTTCTGATAAACTCACATCTTCATTGACTATGACATGTATGAATGCATTTAGTAGAGTTACAGCAGCATTTCGTCATAGCTTCAAAGGCATTAGCATGACAAATTCAAATTCCGATGAAAGAATCAGCTACTGACCGCTTCATTTGTAAATACTACACGCTAAAGAAATTTAATTTTCTATGCAAGAGAAGAAAAATAAATTCAGCGCTCATTGATTCCTTCAGTTTACTGGATCGACCAGCCTGCCTTACCCCTAATGAGTAACCTTAGAATACCTTGACTTGCATTACCAATCTGAGAAATTTCCTCTCGAAGAACACTATAATCCTTCAAATCTTTGACGCAAGGTAGTCTTATATTCATCTGAGGAGGTTCCTTGGAGGCGACGAACAGTCTATGGTGCGACTATTTTAAGTCAAGCAAGTAAATTTTCTTGCAAGGTTAAAATAATTAATAAGAATATTGACAAGCATAGCTTCACTCAAATCCGCGTTGCCTTAAAATACCTTGTCGGTAATAAACAAGGTCGCTTCGCTGAAATGAGATAATATATCATCAGAAATTTTAATTCTCTGAGAATCTGCATCTAAGTTGTTACAATGGCAAGTCCTTATGACATTATTCCTGGAAAAATTTTCCTGGGCGGAATCTCAGCTGCCACGACTCAAGAAACAGTCTACGAGTACTTCTCGTCGTTTGGTGAGCTAGACGACTGCGTTGTGATGCAGGACCGAGCTACCGGTAAATCCCGCGGATTCGGATTCGTGACCTATAAAGATCCTCTGATAACTAGCATCGTTCTTTCTCAGACGCATGTTATCGACGGTAGAGTGGTAATATAAAACACTGGAGAAAGAAGTTGTTTTATTTTTATATTTTTAATGTTATTGCTTAGATTGATTGCAAAAGAGCCGTTCCTAGAGACCAAAAGAACGAAATTAATCGAGAAGAGAGTTCAATTAGAGTGAAGAAGCTCTTTGTCGGTGGTCTATCGCTTAATACTACGGAAGAAACTTTCAAGGAGTACTTTGAGCAGTTTGGAAAACTAGAAGATTGGGTTATTATGGTGGATAAAGCAACTGGAAAGCCTCGAGGCTTTGGGTTTGTTACCTTTGAAAGCGAAGACAGTGCTGAGCTGGTGATTTCGAAATACTATGAGAATAAAATCGACGGGAAATGGATCGAGGTGAAGAAAGCGCTCCCTCGAGAAGCCAGATCTGGCAGTGTCTCGCAGACTTCGACGGCAAATCCTTCGCCATCAGTGAGCGCCACTTCATCGAAGAAAAATTCCCTCAATAGTAACGAATCAGAAAACGATTTAGATATCGTACGGAGTATTTTGATGTCACAAAGCACAAAATACCAAGGACAAAAGGGAGATGTGGACAACAGTGATTTCAGAGGAAGCGACCAGCTTCATCAAAATGGACAGAATATTGGTCAAGTCTCTGACAAGGGTTCCTTTTGGGAAAAGTTAATTAGGTCGGAAGAGAATGAAGGCATTTGGAGCAAACCTCATGGCGTTAGAGAAAGCAACCAACAAATGCCTTATTACTATCAACAGCAAGGATTTTCGGACTTTAGGTACCCAGGAGATCAAGAAGCCGGTTTGCCCTTGATTTCTGCAAATACCAAATATCAGGGCATCAATTCCAATATGGATCCGGACATGAATTCAAGAGGCGGAGGCTTCAATACATTAATCCAGCCATTCGATATGAAGAGTCATCATAACTACGAGAAAAACCCTTCAAATTTCCAAAATTCAGGAGTGCGAATCAGTACCGCTGCTTGGCAAGAGTCTCTGAATCCTGGAGTCTTTCCTTCTCATTTACAAAGCAACCCGTTATTTTTAGCAAGCGCACCGTCTTCCACCCAGTTGACGACACAAGCATTGCCTGTCAAGAAAACTGAAAAATATATTCCTTTGTATTGACCGAGATAGGTTCTCTCGCCCGGTAAAACTTTCTTGGTGTATGTATAAAAATCGCTGCCTTTCAGCGGAATAATGGATAGAATGAGGTAGATAGCATAAGTTAAATAATCTGTGAAATGTTTGAATATGTGCGTATTTAATCAATTCAAGACTGAAAATTATTTATAATAGAAGATTGAAAAATCGGCCGTCCTCGAGGAAAATAGCCGGAATCTTAACAACTCTTATGCTAGTACTAAAAAGAGATAGTGCCTTGGACTTATTTTGTATCAACCATGATTTAAGCATCGGCATGCCAGACGATCAGGAAAATATACCAGAGTCAGTACGAGCGATTTTTCATTAACTGTAGAGAAAGAGTTTTACTTGCTCATTCGGATAAAGTTCCTCTCATTGGTATTTGTAAGGCATTAACTGAATATTAAATAGCAGAGTATTTAATGGAATAGTTACAAACACTTAGGTATGCGAAACGAAACCTCTTCTCATAGAAAAGTTATTAGTCCCGTAATTAAGATTTCAAGATCAACAGTGAGCATCCTATCAGTAAACTCGTAAACCTATAGAATGTAGAAATGGTAGAAATTTATCAGGGTTGATATCAAAGAACTAAACACGCAAAATTGATATTGCAGAAAATCAGACCAATTTCCTCAATATTGACGTACTTAATTAAATTCAGAAACGCTCAAATTAAAGATTAGCGATCTTTTGCTCTAAGTATGGTCCGAAATCCTGCATATGGAGACTCATGGCTAAGTTTCTCAGGATCTCTCTTGTGCGGCTAATTTAAATTTAACTCGGAAGAAAAGGATTTAATCTTACTATTGCTCCGCTAGTTCCCTCTGAGCTTCACGATACAGCTGCCGGATATGCTCAAGCTCATCGCTCAAGGGCTTTAGAACCTTAGAAATCTGAATAATGAATTACAGTACCCTACATTCTCTTTGTAAAATCTTCCGAGGCAGAAGTTCCCATTTGCTTCCATCACAATCGAATCGATTCTGTGAGTCATCCGCTGTATTATTAGCTCTCTGTCGTATTTTAAAGACTGGCCTGGTATCTCGTGTAAAATACGAATGCTGAAACGTGTTTCCATATCTATAAACGGAATCAATGTAGTCTACAAATCCGCATTTCTCTAGCTTTTATTCAAGGGAATTAAACAAGATTTCCTGTGGGAGCTTACCTGCACAAGAAAAAGGAACCAATTTGAGCAATTTTCAAATAAAGGAAGAATCTCTGACTCACACCGAGTCTTGTCTTTAACAAACAGCAAGCGGCCGTCCTCGCTCCAATCGATGATTGTTTTGTACATATGGTTCTACAAAAACTGTTTTATAAAAATTTATCATAGGCCTTACGTCAAGGACCCTGTAAAGAGTATAAAGAAAGCGATCGTTGCTGAATGACATCCAGAGAGATCGGCTTCGGTTCAGCTTCTCTCTGAGAGTTGGGGTGGCTTTAGCTTCCATTTTTGGATAATTATTTGATAATTTTTCTTGATAGATTTTGCAATAATACACTTTACTTAACGAATGATTTAAAATTTGTCAGATCCTCTCGTTCTCTGTTAAATTAACTGAAATAAAAGGAAGCTTGTTTATTTCATATTCTGGTTCGACTCAGAATGATTTAAATTTATTTGGAACCAGCCCAGGCCAATCAATCTTTTGAATTTTGTAATCATTATAACGGCCAATTAAATCCTGAGTGTTCCGAATTAGAACAGAAATATGTAAATTTGCTTTGCGTTGCTTTGACTCAACCAACACGTAATTCTTAGTTTGGGTTTCCTCTCACATTTGAGGCAGTCCTGCAAGAGGAATTTTGTATCGTTCTGAATTCATTGGTGATTTCAAGCTCAGAGTGAAGCCCCATTTCCAGATAATTGGTTCGGAGGAGAAATCTGTTTGAATATTATTCCACAATTTTGGGTTATCCATTCGCTAGTGATGAAATATGGGTAGTTAGTCATTGAATTAAAACCATAAGAAACAATAAGGACGATTATTTTTCACTCTGAAACACGAGATTAACTAACTGATTTGCTTATTAATAAGCCTCGATTTTGGACTTAGTTCTCTGCTGTTTAAGTAGTAATGCATTCCTGTAGGCTTATATCTGTTCAAATAGTTAAATAGAGTCAAGTAGGTAGTGCGGTCTTTAGTTTTAATTTTTGTTCGAATTCTTCACTGAGATAATTTATTAAAATCAAACCTATCGGGTATTTTGGAATTAATCTCTGAAGAAGAATTTTCTTTTTACTAACTTGTTAAAGCATTAGCGCACTAGATCTTATCCTCAATTGTAAACAGTTGGTTCATCCATCGTTGAGTATAGATAGGCCTTTATATGAATGCAGTTTATAGCTCGTGAGTCTCTCTATTCTCTCTGAAATGACATTTTACATTGGTTTCTTGTGCTCATCGTAAAGTTAATAAAGCTTTGTTAGTATCTCAATGGTACTCACTCTTAATAGGATTGGTAGGTTAGAGAACCTATTGAATTTCTACAAGTTAAGAGGAGCTGATTAACATTTTGGATTGATCTATCAAAGTAAGTTTATAAGTTCGCTAATCTAATTAATCATGGAGAGAACTCTGGTGGTATCCAAATGACTAATACATAGAGGTAACCCTACTGAAAAAACAGGCTCGTCTATGTTGGTTTCTGCTTATCTTATGCTTGATACTCCCAAAACTTATCAAAAAAATAAGGGAGCTCATTGCTTCAATTCCGATCATTAACTGCATTTTTCAGGTCTGTTATAGAAATTTCATGTAAAGCTATTGACTCGACAGCCTCTTGTGTTTTAAGTTCAAGAGGAATCATAAAAGGATTTTTAATTTTTCAAAAAAAATTTATTATAATCCAAGCCTCAGAATGAAATATGAGATACCTTAACGGTACCTTTATTAAAAATTATCTGTTTGAAATAAAACCACGTTTGTCTGCCAATCATGCATTACCAGATCATCAAACAAGTCCCTGCGCTTCTTCTCAACTACCACCCTAAAGGCACAATGAAACTGCCTTTTTTGGGCGAAATTGAGTACCACCAGCACAGATTCAACGACTCTTTCATCATTCGAAAGACCGTTTCCACTGTAGATTACTCTTCAGACGAGCTCGAGATCCTGGATAAACTATTCGTGCTGCCTCATCCAGGGTTGCTGAAGGTTATCAGCTACCAAGAGCTGGCCAAAGATCGCTTTGAAATCTTTTTCGAAGGGATACAAGGGAATTTGCAAGATGATCTTCTAACTCGGAACAAGCTATCTAAGAATTATACCGATAGTCAGCTAATAGAAATGCTGAAGAACCTCTCCGGCGCGCTTGCTCATCTTGAAAAGCATTACATTCCTCATAAGCAAGTGACATTGGAATCAATCTTAGTAACGTCAAATGGAGAAGCGAAGCTTGTCCACCCGCTTCTGGTGGGTTCGAGGATCCCGACTTATAATAAAATCTTGCAAGGATATAATGACAAAGATTTGAAATTCCTGCCGCCGGAGGTAGTGGATTGTCTGATGGATCGAAAATTGTTTCCTGATACGGATCCGTTTAAAGAGGATATTTACAGCTTAGGCGTCTGCTTTCTGGAAGCATCGAAAGTGCGTTATAGAATGGGTAGTATGAGCCCAGGGAAAGATCGATTGAACGATGCTGGCGCGGTGAAAATAACTCAGATTATTCATAGGATGGTGGAAGAACGGCCTATCCTAAGAATTGACGCAGCTTCTTTAAATAAAATGCTTGGTTTCTCGCAAGAGATTACAAGGTACACTTCGCATGCGCAGGAAGACAATTATGTGTCTGATGTAAAGCTTATGCGTGTGATTTGTTGTTATAATACCAATTGAAGCGATTAGCAACGGAAGAGTCAAATCTTAATACGTACAGACGAAACTCGCCGCAAGGAAGACGATCATGGCGGTCTGAGAGAGGAAATGAAGAGCCGATCAATTTCTCAAGCCAGGATATCGACAGCGCTATTCTCATGGCAGAAAAGATAATGAAGACGGACCTCAGCGTAATTATCTTCGTTTTATCACCATGCAAATTGACAATTCATTTTTCCTTAAAATAGAATGTGAGGGAAATACTCGAGCAGAGCCGGAGTACAATTCGAGATAATTCTTTGAATTACACCACAAGAAAAAGCGCGAGATCTCCTTCGCCTGGTCATAGAAGATACGAAAGCTACAGATATATATAACACATGACCTTTTGTCAACGACAGTTAGTTTAGTTCTGTTTTTTTTATACCTTCATCTTTGATTTTTTTGGAAATGTCTGCTAACTAAGATAATTCAAGCCACTGACCCCAATTCACTTTTTTCTTATCGAAGAGGAATCGTTTAAAACTTTTAAATGTTTTGTAGGCTTTCTCTTAATGTTACTAACCATTACGAGTCCACTTAGATTAAATTTATAAAGTTGCTACTAAGCTTGAATCTTTTCAACAACCATATAAATACTGCCTACATGAACCTTTAATTTTTTACTATAACTGTTCAGGAAAGTCTTAGCAACGTTCGGGTCATGTCTGAAAGTCGAATCAATGTCTACCAGCTGACTTCGATCGATCACTAAAACTCCTCCTTTTCTCAGCATTTCGAACAAAATCTCAAGACTAGGCTTCATATTTTCACCATGAAGGCTGGGACTATAAAAGATATAGTCATAAAGCACCCTCTTTTCCCTGCTTTCTTTGGCAATAACAGAAAGAGTGCCAGTTCTTATCGCGATTTGCACATCTTTCGATTTCCCCTGAATTCGGTGCAAATTCCTCGTAAAATTTTGATAAAAGTTCTTCGAGTCCTCTTTGGGCACATAGACCACATCTATTGCTGATCCCGGAGCATCAATCAGATAGTTTCGATGCATATACATGCTCTCACCTTCAAATTCTCCCACGATCAGCGCCTTTTTAGGGCCGCTCTTCCCAAAGATTTTCCTCGCAGTGTCTATGACTAATTCGAAGCGGTAGATCATAACCTGGTATTGTAGATCAAGATCTTTCAAAGACCTCTCTACGATAGCTGGGAAGAAACCATCCTTTCTGCAGGTGTTAGGCTCAGGCACGGATTCTGAGTTTATTTCTAATTTTTTCAACGGAGAGAACACATCTTGTTCCTCCTCGAGCTTCAACTCATGGAAGTAAATCCCATCGTATTTAAAATAAACTAGCGCTGCCTTCGCGGAGGTGCCATAAAGAAACCGGCTTTCTGTCGCGTTATCGAAAACAAGCGAGTTCTTCACTTTGCGCTTGTGGTTGAAGAGTCGCAGGCCATTTTTGCTTACCAAGATGAAATTCATATTCCCTAGGTTCATAAATTTTTCTCCTTGCTCGCAGTGGATATAGTCAGCCATTTCATCTTGCAATTGCAGAGGGGCGATGCCGAACGCCTGCATTGAAAACTGGTTGTCGTCGAGACAAAACATGATTTCGCCTCTAAACTCCATTGATCCTGAAAAATCTCCCTTATATGGAACGTGACCGACCTCTTTCCAATACAAAACATTGGGGTCGTGTCTCTCGCTCTCGTCTTCGTCGTCGCTTCGAAGTTTCCGGTAGAGCGCGCGAATCACGACCTTATCAGTTCGTATTGCTCGTTCGAAGTAATAAACTTCAATACTGCTCTGGTAGTCCACGCTTTGGACGTCGATGATTGAGTTAGCTGTCAGTGTGATTAAAGGAAGGTGATAATGAGGAACTCTGTAAAGCAAGAAGACCTTTTTATCAGAGAGAGTTCCGTCGAATTCAGAAGGCACAGTAGCGTTGAAAACCAGCGCGAGGAGTTTATCCTCGCTGCAGAATTTCATGATTGTAAGGCGGTTGGGAATCCCATGCAAACCATGGAGTCTTACAGCAGAAATGAGCTTTCCATCGAAGACGCTGTATGATCGGAGAATCAGAGTAGCCTGCTCCCAAAACACACAGCTAAAGATTCGAGCGGATTGAGAAAAGGCGCATTTGAAGAGTTTGAAATTAGCTGGTGTGTCAATAACCTGCATTATGTTCTTATGATCAAAGAGCATGAGCATAGATTCATTGTTGGCAAAGAATGAAGCCCCTGTGTAATGAAAGTCAAACTTCTGGAGGTCTGTGGGCGACAAGCCTTCTACGAGTGGAAAAGGCAGCTGGACACAGGCTGATGGAAGGATGTGGGCGATGAAGAAGACGAGAATAAATGGGAAAAGTGAAAGCATAATGATGGTTAAAATATTTTGTAAGAGTTTTAAATTGATAAAAACCTTTAATTTTTGAGAAGATTTTTCTGTTAAATTCCTTTCTGGTCACAGGCCTAAACTTTGGGCTTTTCATCTATATTCTATTCTCTTCTGTTATGCCTGAGACTAGTAAGACCTATCAGAGTTAATATCTTTTAATTCTTTTGATAGCTGACCGTTCAATTTCCATTGATTCATAATAAAAAATACCTGTATAATTTCATCTTTGATCGAGTAGAAGTTATTAGTTTAATAGGTTTTTCATAGACAAAAGAGTATGCAAACGAAATCTGTTGATATTGTAAGTTTTCAATGCCATGGAAAGCAATAGAAATGCAACACGAATTCGATATGAATATTGAGCAATAAAATAAACGATCAAATTAAGAAATGGGAGGCGCTGTTTGTTGCTGCTCCAAAAAAGCCAAACCCGCTTATAAAACACAAGCTATCCGGCGCTACTCAATCTCTATAATAGAGACCAAAGTCTTCCAGATCGACGAAGTCAGTTGTTTAATATATTCCTACCTGACTCTCCCATTACTTCTAGTTAGGCAAAGAAGCAAACGGGATCTTAATCGATATCGAAAATATATACCAAGATTTACTGGAAACCAAAGAGGAAATACTGAAATTGAGCGACCAAAAAGCCATTTTCAACGCTATCGTGGCTTTCATTTTCGCTGTGGCTGCCGTGAAGAAAGATCGATTTCATGAAACTGGTTTCGATATAACTCCCAACTACCCATTTATAATGGTGCAAATCAACGACCCTAGCTGCAAGGACCTGAACGCATTTAAGGCTTGCCTCGCCAAATATTTAGGAATTCTGCATCAAGGGATCCAGAAGCTAGATGGGCTATATTCAGAGCTTCTTTCAGTCATCGAGAAGCTGAAAAGTAAGGATATAGCTTAGTATCACCTGACTAAGTGATTGAAAAATAGAGGAGCTTCCTAATTGTTTGCAAAACGCGAAAGACCGTGGATTATCGACTCAATTAGCGTAATTATTTATATGGTATTGAGCTCTGGACGCTTTGAGATTAGGTCGAAGGCTACAGCAAACTGTTGGGCTAACATAAAGCATATTGAAGCGCGAAAGCAGAAAATTGATAAAATACGAAAGACGATTCTTGAAGAGAGAGAACATTTTGTTAACGCTGTAATTCCGCATCTGAAAGAATCGTTACTGACGGCTGAAGACATCGCTAAGGCAGAATCCAATGGATCATTGGTGTCTATTAAGACTATTGGCAAGAAGTATTTTGCTTCAGGGAGAAAAAGAACCGCCTCTGTGACTGAGAATAAAATCTAAATAATGTTAGTACTCTTTGTATTGGTGGATGGGATGTGGATGAGCAAGCCTCCAAGATGATGAATCCCTCTTTGTGACGATTTCTCGCGTTAGTTTAGAAAATTTAATATTGATCGCTCCTGGCAGTGATAAACTAAATTTTCTTGTGGATATGAAATTTACCCATTTGCATGCATTAATTAATGAACATCATCTGTCTGAATATATAGATACTGAAACCAATTTTGTATCGCATCAATGTGGCCATGAGAATATAATGTGTCTCAATCTCGCTGCACCATGAAAGAGATAGAATATGTACACTTGTAACTGGAAAGCAGCAATTCCTTCTGATTGAATCGTAAGCTCTTCATTTCTCAAAAAAGTAAACTTTCTAATTATAACCCTCAAGCACATACACTATAGTATGGATTTCGTTACAACTTGAAAGAATTGCTCAATCGATTTAGTATGACACAATTACAAAAAATTCTCAGTACCAGTAGTTAGATTTTTAATAAGCAAAAAACGTGTCCATCTCAACTCAGTTTCTATGAAACCCAAGAATGATCAAATCAACTTTCATCTTGTAATAACTCTCTTTCTTTCTTTTCAATCGATGGAAATTGAAGACGGACCACTCTAATATTCTTCCCGGTATGCACGACAACTATCTGATCTTTTTTCATCCATCTTATCGGCAAACTGTAAAAATTTTTCGTCGTCCACCTAATCGCAACATTTTCGATTGGTTCGGCGCTGTGCCGTTCGCATACCTTCACTCCTTTAACGCATTTTTCTATCCAAACGCAAGCTTTTCCGTCTTCTTCGGCAATTAAAAAATTTGCATAGGCGTCAATTTTCGAAAAAAAATCTACTTTCATCTCCAGTTTCCCAGTCCCTATTTGCCCCGTTTCCCAGAATTTGATGCAATTACCCTGATTCGAGACAGTTACGATGTTTCCCGTGGCCAAAACTTCGAGGAAGGAAAACGTACCAGGCAACCCTACCGTCAATAGCAGCTTTTTTGTGGTTAAGTCAACGATCCAGACTTTATTTGACACTTGTTCTAAGCAATACAAAATGTTCCTTGTTTCAGACGCTTTCAGTTGAGTGAATGAAATCGAGTTGGGATTGAACGAAATTTGATCGACTAGCTCACAAGATGGTAGCTCCCAGATCCGAACGCGCGAGCTTGACCCTCCTGTGAAGAGATAGTTATGAAATAAGGTCAAACATATAGCCGACGAGATGTACTCGAAAGGAAGTATCATCATAATGTTTTTTTTTAAAATTCCAAACGTAAATTGTCGCTTGCATCAGCCCTTGACATTGAAGGCAGCAAACAGATCCACTCGAAGCGTGTATTTCAATACGATTGGCGATCCGAGAAGGAGCCTCCTCAGTGTTGGTAGAGGTTATCTTCTTTACGTGTCGAAATGTCCGAAGATCAATGACTTCGATTCTTCCAATAGTGGAGGTAATTGAAAAAAGGAGTTTTAATTCTTCCAGAATCGCAAAGTCTCGGATTTCTTTTGCGTGGAATAGAGTCTTGGAGCTTTGTCGTTGGGTCTTGGAACATGATGGGAGGGTGGTTTCCATGAGACCGAAATTTCGCAAAATTAACTCAAGAATTGATCCATCGGATTTTAAAATAATTGCAGCTGAGAGTTGAGAGTGATTTGTGGATATTGATGATAAATAATTTGTTCAAATTGTTGCCAAGTTTTAGGTGAGACGAATTAAGGCTCTATATTTCAGCGTAGGATTGGTAGGCTGCTCTCGAGGTTTTTTCCTCCACCAGAGTGTTAAAAACATTGGATAACTTTTTAGGACTAAGATAAGATAAAGTGGGCATAGGTTCAAGTGGGAAAAAACTGCTGCATTGTGAAATGAAATCAAATTAAATGAAGAAGGTTTTATCGACTCGATGAAGAAGCGGATAATATTTCAAGTGATGAATATCCGAACAACAGTACAAAATACGTCATAGAGTCAGTAATTGTTTAAACCTAAATAACATTCTTAATGTCTCTTTCTTCATTCAAAATTCTCTCCTTCAATTGAGACATGAAAATATATGCTATTGCTCCTTTGACACCAAGAGAACTGTCTAAGAGGCCTAGAGTTGCCGCCCAAACGGATGGAATAGCTATAAGTCGAGCACTGTCAATTTCTTCCAAGAGATATTCTGGCCGAGTGCTTTTGCTCTTCATCACCAATAGAATTATTCCATGATAGATTGAGAGTGGTGAGGTTCTTCCAATAGATATTCTTGCTGAGTGCGACTGCTCCTTTACTCCCTACTTGATTATTCTCCAATGTTAAGCGACTGAGATTGGTACAAAAAGGATCCTTGCTAAGTGCTTCAGTGCTTCTGACACAGATTCTATTATACAACAAATTTAGAATCTCACGATTGGTCCAAGAGCTCTCTTTAAACAAGATTTCAGCTGCTTCCTCATATAGAGTAGCATTAGATAAATCTAGACTTTCAAGTCTAAACCACCACAATGTTTGGCTGAGAGCTGTTGCTTCATCTAGACCAATCGGATAACCTTTCAAATGCAGACTCCGAAGATTAATATACGGCTCACTGCATAATTCGATTAATTTCTGTTCATTCTTGGATAAAATAATTTCTTTGATCTGTGCGATAGTTGGTCTAGGGTATTGTGGCAACTCTAATTGATGAAGAATTTCCCTTTCTTCTTGAGTGAATCCGAAGTGTGATAATTTTAGCTTCAATAAGTCTTTCAGGAGCAAATTCCATTCCTCTTCTGAAACTGTTGTGACTTCTTGCAATTGAGTTGGGATTTTTTTGTCATTTCCGATCTTGTTAATTAACGATTTGCTTTCTTCTATCCATTTATGTATCAGCTCTTCATCTATAAAGGATTTAACGGAAAATGCCTTCACAATTGTCGCGTCGTTAACTCATTCTTTTGGTGGAGCCGATATTCTTCAAAATCGCTGTCGAATCCAATCCCAAACAGATAATAGTTCACAGCCTTGAGATTTTCAAATCTCTTTTTGGGAACTTTAACGGCAAACTTGCTTTCTAAGATTTTGATAAGTTGAGTCATCAGTGTCCTAAGAACATTGCCCTTACTTATTCGTTTGCATTTTTTCTCAAGAGTGGATTCGATGATTTGCTAAAATTGTGAAAATTTATTGGATTGCTAACTAATAGAATAATGACTTAAGAGTCTGCAGTATTGCTTGCATTAACATTTTAGATGTGTTTCTGCCTACTTCTCCTTCGATCTCAGC
>ENA-UOUE01000302-UOUE01000302.1-compost-metagenome-genome-assembly--contig:-NODE-302-length-41331-cov-10.948708_pt1 | contig 41331 bp, 35 predicted proteins | sample MGYA00238146_ERZ747223 | MGnify/ENA primary metagenome ERZ747223 (study PRJEB28781, sample SAMN06268865) | compost metagenome | isolation source: single cell | place: USA: California, Emeryville, Joint...
CATCATTTCAGACTTGTGAACTTCACTTTATTTAATTAAATTTCTAGGTACACCTTGAGTGATTAAATTCGATAACTTTTGAAATAAACTTTTGATCGACTTTTTCGCATGATGATTAACTCTTTTATCTAAACTCACTCTGAATCAAATAATGCTTGATCTAACAGCAAATCAAAATGAATTCATTACCTACCCTAATATACTCAACAAAGTAAGTAAGTTGTTCTCGCTCACTCTTCACCTTTTATACATTAGTACTTTAAATTCTATCCAAGTTGAGAATACTGTTCGAATTGCTGTTCGTCAGATGACAAGAAAATTTGTATTGTATCACTTATCAAATAACAATATACAAGGTTATTACAGCAAATTCCAGATTTAACTGCGAAGAATTTCCTTATAAAGCCACTTTAGAGTTGTCTCTCAAAAACTTTTTAATGTAGTTATTGCTAAGCAGCATATCGGCTGGTATCACCGAATATATCGTTTTTGCCTGCAGATACTCCTTCTGCATATACCAAATAAACCCACGCCAAACAGTCGAATATGCCAACACCAACATCATTATTCCCATGCAGAATGAAGTAATCGAATCGCTTCTCTGCTGCATCAAAGCATCTTGCAAATTTACGTGCTGCGCATCACCCCAATACGACAACGCAGCGTTTATAAACTTCAAAAATCTGTCATACTCGAGGAACTTTTGAGTATTCACTATTTGTTCAGTGGTCGCTCTGCTATACAAACCGTTCGTTAGCGTCTGGTTAAATATGCTCATCTGGCCCCAAACCGCTTGTACCACCTCGGTCAACCCATGTCGACCCACCCCTTCAGCAAGGGATTGACAATATTCTGCTTCATCTTCTGTGATATTCCTTTGGCCAATCACTAGTTCACAGAGATCAGTTCCTCGAAGTTTCAGCATGAATTGCCTGAAACCTGGTGCTGTCATCGCTTCGTCTAAGAATGTTTCAAGGTTAATCATGTGATCCACTATGTCCGTTTTTCTCTCAGTGATTCTTGTGGACGCATACGCAAAACTATCGAGGACCTCAGAAATATAGGTTTCGTTGTCTCGGTGCCTAAATAACGCCATCGTCTGGTAAGTAATAGCGTACAATCCGGCCGTAAAAGAGTACATGTCAGTTGAGAGATCGTACTCTTCAATCAGGCGGAGGAATTCAGCGTTTTGAGATGAAATCCTCAGCGCATCCGTAACGAAATACGAGGCCATCGCTCCATAGATAACAGCTAATACGACCAAAAACACGAAAATGCTGACGCGTCTTTTCCTCCAGCCCATCGTTCTTCTCGTCGAATTATTTCCTTTTGAACCATCCCCAAGTTTACCTTTCATGAATGTTGATCGCTGAGAAGCCCTAACTTCCTTTTCGTCTCTATAGTTGCTGATGACGTTATAGAAATATTTAAATCCTTCAATTCGCTTTTCCAGTATCGCTGGAGTAAATGTACCGAAGAGTGATAAGGCTCTGATCTGGTTGGATTCATTCTTGCGAAATAGAGGGTAGAGAACAGCAATAAACATGAAAAGGACGATGAGGTTGATACATAGCGAGATCGTTGAGAATTGCTGGATATCAACCGATGAATTCGTTCCATAAAGATCTTGGAAGAGATTTTGAGTCACTAGGGCAAAGAAGGAAAAATAATCATTATAATTTTCCCTGAAGAAGATAACTGGAAGACTTAGAGTAGTAATAGTAGTGAAGTCTGCTCTCGTTAGCTCAAACATCATGTCCATCATGTGAACAACTGCACCCGTCATTGTCACATTCATAGGGAGGGTGGAGCCGTCTGGTTGAGGTAAATAGATCGTTTGGTCGAATGCGCTGTATTTGAAATTTTGCGAGGTGGCTTCTATGTTAGTGATTTCAACAACGCTTTCGTACTTGTTACGGAAGACATTAATCGAAGTTTGCATCGTCTTTAATGCGTATTCGTAAGTTTCATTGCTAGTGATAAATGCAGGATCGAATATTCCTTCGTTTTGGAATAGGATTTTCTCTTGTTCGATTACGAAGAACGACATTGCTGTATTAAAAGGACATGTGAAATCCGCAATTTCAATGAATTGGGTATAGCTTCCAAAGAACTGCAGCAGGAGAATAAAGAGAATCGTTGACAAGATTCCAAAAACACCAAACGCAGCTATCCCAAAAATCTGGAGACGGCTGATATATGTCGGAGTACGAGTATCGAAGATCATTCGGTGCAGCAGAGAGATTTGCTGCAAAAGCCCTGTCCTGCTCGAAGTCTGCTGGGACTCTTGAGGACGAGCGATTCTTCTTATTGCTTGATCCGGTTCATTGTGTTTAAGATCAGAAGATTTACTTCTATCCTTCTCATTTTCGTGAAAGTCCATTGCCCAAATATCTCCTGCCTTGTTTCCAATACCAAGACTATCAGCGATGGCATTATTACTCAGAAAGAGGTTCGTAGAAATTCGATTTTGACTAGCCGAAAGGAAGCCATCGTTACGTGGAGACATATCACCGCCAGTGTTTTGGTTCGATGGAATAGTTAGTTTTGCTGATTTACTGTTCGCCACGCTTCCTTTTGCTTTTATACTCCCTTTTGATTCATATGTCTTCCTTGGAGATTGCGAGAGCGCCCCATGCAGCAAAGAGTCCCGTGCGCCTTTGAATAGTTTCTTTGAGTCTGTAGGATCGTCTTGGGTGTTTCGACTCCTTCTGCTCGATTGGAAGGCCTCCACCATTTTCTCAGTGTTATACTCCGAATTATTGTTATAAACACCTTCAATCTTATACTCCTCATCGAGAGACTCATGCTCAAAGTCTAACTGTTCTTGCGCTTCCATATTTAAGAAAGAAACGATTTTCTTCTTGTGATAGACGCCATTTTTCGCATGGCTCTGTCCTAGCGATTTCATCAACTTACTCAGACTCTTTTGCAGCGTTTCTTCTTTCAAGTTTTCGTCTTGACTGTCTGCGTTACTTGTCGCCGACTCCCCTACATCAGCGTCAGCTTGGAAAATAGACAGGCGTCGGTCAGAAGGTCCTTCATCATAATATTGACTTCTTTCCATCGGCGTGTTGCTCGCTCTTCTTCTGGTACTCTGGCGATCAGCCTCAGAAACCATAATTTTAGGTGTTTTTTCTACATGTTCTTCTTGCTTAACCGTGCCGCCTAAACTCGTTGCTTGAAGCGCGGGGTTCTCCGAATTAAGAGTCTTTAGCAGCTTTTGAGATCCATATAAGGTTTTTCTGCCGCTCAGTCCTTTCCTCAGGCTGTAAGACGTCAGTTTGTCGCGGATATTCGAGAGCAAATTATTGTATCGGAGTATCTCTGTATCAATTTGGCTGGGATTATCTATAAGCCTAAGCTCGTGAACTTCAACATAATAATATCTCAGATGCGTGGTCTCGTTGTATTTCTTGGAAAAGCTATTCACCTTCAAATCTATTCTGTAGAGTCGCATGTTCTTTTTTGAGCTTTCTACCATAATAGCCTCTGCCATCGCAAGGAATCTTTCAACATAAAACAACTCGTCTTCCGGCTTTTTGCTTGAAGTGATGAGCGGATTGTATTCTTTTGAAGATTCGTTGAAAATCTTTTCCATCTCTTCAATACGGTCTGGAAAGCGAGGCACAAAGAAATAATCAGATATCATCTCGCCAATTAAATTTTTCCTTTGCCTTTGACTCGGAGACTCTGCTTCCGACTCAGTGTCTTGTTGAAGACTCTCCGTCACATTCGGAAACAGCGATTCCACCAGCTTTGGAACGAAAGTTGCAAGGTTGTACCCGTATAGAGGCTTTCTGCCCTTGTAATCAGCTAGCCCGATCCTTGAATGGAAGTTCGCAGTGTAATTCAGCAACTGGCCCCATTTATCCAGCACAAGCCTATTGCCACTGAAATGCGTTTTCGAAATGAACCCTGCGACGCACAACTCTCGGTCGATCTCTTCAATTTTGACCGTCAATTTTAGCGGAAGTAAAAACTGATCGCTAGTCACAGCTGGGATTGCCATCAAGTCCTGCTTTTTCCCACATGCTTCTATGTGATTCATAAGCATGTTGTTGTGAATCTCTGCGATACACACGGGCTGTAAGCTCTCCATTCGCAGATATTTCGCTTCTTCTTCTGAGTACCCAAACATACTCGCCATACTAGAGGTGTGTTTAATTATTTTCCCGAGCTTCTTTTCAGATAAGCTGAGGTAGATAACGCAAGTGTCCTTGGCAATGACATTGATATCTTTTCCTTTTTGGGAGGTCGATAATTGACTCCCCTTGGAATTAAATTCAATGAATTTCCTCTCCATGAGAGTGAAATTAGGAATACGATCGACCACTACGTCAAGATTTACATAAGTCCTATACAAGAAGAAACTTCCTGCATGGTACGGGTTCAACTGGAAAAGCTTCGCGAGGCCAGCCTCTAACTTTTTCTTCTGCTTAACCAACTTCAGCCCGTGTTTCAATATCTTATCCAGGTCCAGAGGCCGCTCGAGTAATACATTATAAATTTCAACGTGTTTTTCAACGTTATCAAGAAGCTCTTTTTTAATATCAGCGAATAACTCATCAAAAGTAATCGCGTCTCTGAACGTCACAGGTCTCAGAGCCTCTGAAGTGAACTTTAGCTTTAACACTTGCTTTACATCTTCTTCAATGCTCTCCAGAATAAACCTCCGGTATGGATTAACTCCGACTTTTTCCTTTTTCTCTGTGTAGTCGAGGAGAATCCGATAGGCTTTGAGGAAATTTTTTTCGTTGTGGATGCTCAGCAGAACATAATTCACAATAAGATGGAATTGATCTTTATTGAGCGATTTTGAAATTTTAATTCTGTACATCAGATCAAGCACCACCATCAGCAGCTCTTTCAATTTCGCCTTGAATTGATGCTTTCTGCTTGTTCTGCTCTCATCTTCGAAGCCTTGGAAAGAATCCAGCTCTTTACTCTGGATAAAATCGTGATTTTTTCGATACCAGCTTTGTACGAAATGTTTCAAAAATACGATCACGGTATGCTGGGCGATCGGGTCACCCATGTCGGCTCTCTTGAATTGTGCGTAAACTTTTTTCGTGATAAACTCGAGTCTACCAATCGAAAGAGTTGAGAAGTCATATCTTAGAAGAAGACTCTCAGAGATACGTTTATTTAACGTGATTAATGCGCAAGTTAAAATTACATATATTATGAAAACCGAGTAAATGACGTCGGAAAGCTCATAATACTGTTTCAGCGCAACAAATACGAGGCCACAGATCCAGCATGAGATGCCAGCAAGATGGACGTTAGCTCCGCTGTGGGTGCGAAAGTTCATCTCCTTGAAATAGGCGATCAAGACGAGCGGCGCACAGACCCCGTTTGCGATATAAGAAACCATATAAGAGTCGTAGAGTACACTCACTTGATGTAATGTGGGGAGCAATATTTTGCTCAAGATGATAAAATTACACCCCAACGAGAGATCTTTATTGTGTCCTCTCTCTGTATAAAATCTGGTTTTCATACCAAATCGGGCTTCTACTAGCCCTGCAAAGAGAATCGGCCAAAAGAGGAATATACCAGAGATGATCGCCTGAGCTTTGGAATCCTGCGCGTTAATGAGGAAATACATAAACGTGTCCATCGCTGGGACAAGCAGTATAGGTGCGTGCAGCTGTTGGTGTAATCCCTGAATTCTCAAAAGAAATTTGTAAGCACTGTCTTGGGTTTTTCCTCGGGCGCAAAGGTAGGTCATCACGCCAAATTGGATTATTGAAAATGCTTGAATTCCGATCACAAGGTACAATTGTAGTGTTTTTGTAGTGAGATAATAGGCAATCAAGTTAGCATAGTCGCTCCAATCAATGACTCTCAGCAAGAGGAGATCAGGGTCCAAGTTTTGAATGTCGAAAGCTTTTATACAGGTTGAACAGAGCTGGAAAAAACTTACTAAGGTGATCAGATGATTGAAATAGCTTGACTGGATCTCGTAGTTGCTGGCAGTCTTGACAACTTGGAAGCTGGGTTTTAAGACCTTGTTTAATATTTTCGTTAGCTCCATGTTAAAATTTTGTTTTTTTGAGACGTTCCAATTCGAAATGTTTTAATTCACAAATTATGATAACAAATACCTCCAAATTAAAAAATTGATATATTAATGAGTTCCATTAGAGCTTTTTTAACGAAATTTGTTTTAAATCTGAAATATTCGCGTAGCAAACTTAAGTATGTAAGTAGAAACTGACAGGTTATTATTTTAAATTTCTTTTGTTGCGCTCTGCAGAGGTTTTTCCATGACATAACTAACAATGAATCTTTTGCTAGTGTCTTAAAAGCAATAGCTGAATTCAGCTTGTGGATGGAAAAGTCTCTATTTTGCTGGTGTCTGATAGAAAACACCTGTTAGGACCTAACTGTCACATGATAGCAAATGGAACAGATATAATTCAAGATAATGACAGGTCGAAAATTAAACAATTAAAAGTAAAACGTGGGTTAATTAATTCGTGTAAAGGGTATTTCTTAATCAAGCAACCACTGTACAACGTTTGATTAATTTCGAAATAAAGAATCACATCGAAAGCATTGTGACTATGAAACTAACCATTTTGGAGCCTGAGATGTGTTCAGAATCAGTGTATTCCAGCTTTATTACACACCAGTCCAACTTTTATATGAGCATTGTTATGAAAAACAACACTTGCTAAGTTTTAACATTTGTAAGCATGAAATGTATGGTACATCGATTTTTTTTTTTGTTCTGAAGTTTATAATGAACGGAAGAGCATTCGATCTATTAGAGTACGGCGATAATATTGCGAAATATGTCTTTTCTTCTTCATTTTGACCTAGTTTCTTTTTTTCAACATTAACGGTTGGATTCTACTAATTAATCCTTTTGAATGCGAACCTGAAAATTATTTCGGTTTGTAATTTAACGGTATAAAATCCAATACAAAATTCAAATTTCGCATGGACTACTACTTAAACAAAGCAAGTGGCCAAATCGGAGGCAGCAGAAACTACTTAGAAGATGGATCTCGGTCCAGCTCTCCTATGGTCAATCATAGACATCTCCCAAAATCCAAGTCAACCAATGAACTCGCTAAAAAAGTTGACCGAGAGGTTTCAAACTACAACGTGAACTTAAGCGCCTGGGGATGGAATAAAAGCGGACAGCTGGCTAACTCCAGCACCGTGTCACGCACACCTTTCCCAACAACTTTAAAGTAAGTTCCTGACACTCCGAAAACTCATCCTCTATCCAGAAATTTCCCAGAGAACCCGATTTCTTTTTCAGCTGGAGAGAGCCACACTGCCATTATCTCAGGTAACATGGATTTTCACTATCACACCTCAACGATGCTATTCTCTAGATAAATTGAAGCTCTACACAGCAGGAGCAAACAACTTTGGCCAATTGGGCATCGAAGAACTTGTTTCCACAAACCGACCGACTCTAGTCCCAGTATACCTGCCTATCGCTGATCATCGTTCTCTAATCTATCTAAAAGTCACTAAGCTCGTATGAGATTGTTATGGTTGCCTGTGGATCCGACCATACATTTGCATTGACAGGTAATGCGTCCTTGAGTAAACTTGTTGAATTGTGGGAAAATAGCGAAAGGAGAAGTCTTTGCATGGGGTTCCAACCTGAAAGGCCAGCTCGGGTTGGGCGATTTTGAGAACCGCACCACTCCAGTTTTTGTGAGTGCTCTGGCTCCTTGTGGAAATATCAACGCAAGGCTCGTGCATAAGCATGGCGGACATAAACGAAATCTCTCTTCAAGCAACACTCCACAGAGTAACTATTTACCGCTACTTCTATTGAAATAATGGGATTTAGACGGAGAGGGAGGATTCAAAGACAAATCTCATTCAATTGACGTGCCTGATGTGAGCGAACCTAGAGAGGAGCCTGCTTGCCTTCTAGCCGCTGACGAAAAGGTGACTGATATCGCTTGCGGCGCTCTCCATACGATAGTTAAAACAGGTTATCTCTGTGTTTTAGGAAATTATTTTGAAACCTCCTTTGTAGATAAGAATAGACTGTTTGCAACAGGATTCGGAGAAACTTTTGCCTTGGGCTATGGTCAAGGAAGGACATCTGCAGAATTCAAACAGATCCAACTTCCCAAAAAGAACGTTAATGTGCGCAGCAGTTATAGCAAGAATGATGAAATCGAAAAGATTGCCTGTGGACTTACACACAGTGGATGCATTCGCGGCGGAAAAGTTTTCTTGTGGGGCTTGCCTTGCAACAAAGAATCATCCCTGCTGAAGACTCCAACTCAAATCGATTTTCCAAGTACAAGTGAAGGAGGATACGCAGAGCTCTCCGCAAAGAAATCCTCAGAAGAGACCTTTATCGATATCAAACTGGGGGACACTCTGTCTGTTTTCCTTAATACAAGAGTAAAAACCACATTATTTAGACCTTTGGACTCAAAATAAATTTCTTAGGGTGAAGTGTTCACGATGGGTGAGAATATCGATGGACAACTTGGCACCAGCGCTTCGATAGCTGAAACTCCCGTGAAAGTTGGAAACATTCCAATTAACATATCCTCGGTAATTTCAGCATCTTTTTTAATGGAAAACTGATGGTAATTTTGTTAGATCGCTTGTGGAAGAAATCACGTAATTGCGATATCGTCTGAACTGCGGCAAATCTATGGTTGGGGTTCGAACTCATGCGGTCAGCTGGGAATGAAAAATAGGGGACAGAATGTCCTTACTCCAAAGCCGTTAGCGGCTCTCAATGATTGTGAAACGTTCAGAGTAAACAACTTAAAAAAGGGAGATTGAGGAGTGATAACATGATTTTTATTAGATCGTTTGTGGTGGTTTCCATACACTTTGCTTAAGTTACAAACCGATTAGCAGCTTCGACCATGAGGAAAATGACCTTTTAAGCGATGATGAGAGTGGAGGCAGAAACATGTTTTCAACAATGTCAAACACGATAGATCTTCAGGTACACTAGTATCGCTCTAACAAAAAAATGACACTGTATTTCGCAGAAATACCAAGAAGACATTGAGAAATTGAAATTAGAAATCGATCGACTCAAAAACAAAAACCAGAGATTGCAAGCTGAAAACGAGGAATTAAAAACAGAGCTGGTGCAAATGAGTATCAAAAACTCAGAAAATCATCACAAAACACAAAAGTCGAAGACTATCGACCAAGGCACCCAAACGATCGATTTTCCTGACGAAAGGCGGAAATCATTCGATTTAGACATCAGAAAGAACCGAAAATCTTTTGATAGATCTCCTGACACCCGATCCTCTCGCGCTCTGAACCCTCAAGTCGAGATTGATTTCAAAGAGCTCGTCCTTGAGAAACAAATTAGCGAAGGTGGATATGGGCTGATCTACCGCGGAAGATGGAGAGAGACTGTCGTAGCCGTCAAAATGCTCAAGATAGACATGAAAGAAGAGCATGTTCGCGATTTTATTTGTATTTTTCACACATATTCATCTTCTAATGAAATGAACCATTATTAGTCGAATGTTACGCAATGGAGGCTCTTAGACATCCAAATGTCGTGATGTTCCTCGGCGCATGCACGAAACCTCCAAACCTTGCTATAGTACTTGAATACTGTAACAGAGGGTCCCTCTGGAGTGTCCTTCAAAATCCTGATATTGACCTACCTTGGGAGCAACGTAGAAGAATTGCGCTGGACGCTGCCAAGGGTGTGAATTATCTTCATTCATTTAATCCACCAGTCTTGCACAGAGATCTCAAGAGGTATACCCTCATAAGTCCTTTGGAATGAAATGATTATGTTATTACCTCATAGTTTGAATCTTTTGCTGGATGAAATGTTCCGAGTGAAAGTAGCTGATTTCGGATGGACGAGAACAATGGCAGCCACAATGACAGGAAAGATAGGTAAATGGAATGTATTTTCGTTGGCTAAGCGCTGGAAATCTAGGAACGTATCAGTGGATGGCTCCAGAAGTCATCACGAGCAACGCATATACAGAAAAGGCTGACGTATTTAGCTTCGGTATCATTCTTTGGGAAATCGCTGCGAGAGAGCCTCCTTATAGAAGTAGGATATTATATCCAAATTGATTGAGGTTTCTAACTACAATTCATTATAGACATAAGCGGAGTGCAAGTTTCCTTGGAAGTTGCTAATAACAATTTACGTCCAACCATTCCAAAGAAGACTCCTGAAGCATTCACTAAGCTGATAAAGAAATGCTGGGTATATTTATTTGTTCGATATAGTTACTTAGCCGTTCCTCTAGGACAAAGATCCAAATCGTCGACCTTCTTTCAAAGAGATCATCAAAGAACTTGAGACCATGAAATTGATGTGATAGAAAAGCTGGTCCTTTCTGCAGCTTTAGAATATTATTCTAATAAATAAATAACAATGTATTTATCGCTGAGATTCTTCTAAGTTTTGAATCATTCATATAAGTTGCAAAAAGCAACACTTCGATTTTATTGTTTTCCACATTGATATTCATTCTAATCTAGCAAGTGGCCGAGAATAAAGGCCTTTTGCTCTTAATTTGCAATTTTTTCAAAATTGATTTTAGTTTTTAGACGTTTGTAACTAAATGCTTTCCAGAAGTTTTCATCAACATCAATAGTTTTGAATCCTAAAGTAGTGATTTCATCATGGATTGTTTTTGGGTGTTATATCTTTATATATTAAGAATTACTTTGTTTACATATATGGCTCTGTAATGTCAAGTCATTTGGCTAAGATTTTACTTGTATTTAGGACTTCATGAGAAGGCTTCAACATCTTCTTGGAGAAATTGACTCCCTTCTTCAGAAAATTCTTTATTCTCTTGATCTCATTCAGCCTGCTCCTTAATAGCTTCATACTCTTCTCTATCTTCTTCTTCCCTGGTACTCTCAGGAACCTCTTTTTCAGTAATTTCTTCGATAATTTTCGTTTCTTTCGTGTTTATATTCCAGCCGAATTTGCATTTGTCAGTCAAGATATATATTTCATTTCTCCCCCTCTCATGCTGCGTTTCCTTCACGGGATCTTTCGCCTTAAACCCACTTTCAAATTCCAGCTTTTTCTTTTCAAAATTCGCAACCAACGAACCCTTTATTCTTCTCTCATCATCATAAAAAAGGATCGCTAGTTCAGAGTCTTCCGCAACAAACCCTTCCATTAAAGACACCTCCTCTATGTTAATCCTATACTCGCTCCTTTTAAATCCATTCTCTAACGAAGGAATGAGTCGATGAATCCAGAGTGAATTCTTTTCTGTGATCCCAATAATGTAAAAAACTGCAGCGCCTGCTACCACGAGGAATTGCTTGTACATATACTTCACGCTTGCATTCTGCTCGAATATGAGATTATTATTTAGAAAATTCGATCTTGAGCAAAATATCCGAGTTCCATCGAAGAAAAGCACATTTTCTTTGATATCGACAGCGCATTGGTCTCCTCTAGCAAATATTAATTTTGGTTTCTCGTCTTTTACGTTGATAAAGCAATCAAATTCTCGCGTTTTGGCATTGTATGCGTGAACTTGAGTCGTAACAGTAAGCTTGTTACTACCAAAAGCAAGTTGAGCTCTCTTTTGCGTTGCTGATACATCTGCCTGTCTTCTTTGGAGATAAAACATTTCTTCAAGGTATTCCCGGTCCTGAATCCTCTCTGCAGCAAGTTAGTTCCAGCGAAAGGCTCAAATTTTACCTGATGAATCACTTTCACTTGCTTCTTGGTCATAAGATTTCTTTTTCTCTTTAGTAGAATCGACGTTCCTGTGGTTTTGACCACCGGATTTGAGAATGTTTTCGATGGTCAAAGAGCTCAATTGCAAAAGGATAGTTGAAGACGTGTCTATCCTTCCTTTGACAGAATCGTCAACTGTGCTGACCCAATCGTGGTTTGAATAGAAAGTCACAGCTGTGTGGTCTTTTTGCTCTGATTTGCCTTCGAGCTTGGTGATTTTTTGGGCAATATCCGCGAGACTGCTATCGTAGAAAACATCATCAAAATTTATTTTGTTGCCACAACTTAAGCAAGTCCTTCTGGCTTCTTGAAGGAGCTGATAGATCGTTTCAATATCATAGATGCATTCAGCGTTTTGGCAGGAGGCAGAGATGCAGGGATCTCGGGGTATTGTACCAGTTTTGTAATCAACAAGAGAGATTGTGAGAGGAAATTTCACGGTTTGCTTCATTTTTGAAAAATAGAAACCTCGAACCTGCTTCATAGCGATCATCAGTGATCTGAAGGCCTTAAGATCTTGACCGGGCGTTAGTTGCCAGGCATCCGCCAGCTTGAATGTTTCCTTGTCGTCCAAAACAACTAGGTTGATTTTAATTAATATTGAAAATACAGTAAACAAGTGTGATTATCATTTTGTTTTGGAAGTCATACTATTCTCAATTCGACGTCAAGCACCAGAAGTGCCTTGTCAATAGGCAGTCTCGCTACCCTGTAGAATTCTCAAACCTCAGGTGAGGTGTTTTGCTTCATGAATGTGTGATATCATTCTGTGTATGTATTTCTAGTTGGAAAATATATTGAATCTCAATTTACTCAATGACTTGATTAAATTCTCGCTTAAAACTCACACTTTAAATACGAAGATGAGTAGAAATAGCAAGCCTAGTATTTTTCCTACATCTTTAATCTAAGTGCGAAGTTCGACAAGAATGGGCCTTCTCTGCTCAGCTCACAGGATGTCTGTATCATTTTTCATTCTTGCTTTCTAATCAGTATTACTCATTTTTTTCATGCTCCCTTCCAAGAATCTAATCCATTCGAAAAATATTCGATTTAGGGAATAATGCACTTCAAAACTACCTCAAATTCGGCTACGTCTTTAAATACTCGCTTCATCTAGTGAAGGGCGGAAGATGCCTTTCATTGTAATCGCTATGATCTGGACTCAACTACTTTACTCTATGGGCAGAGCATCCTCTCATTGATACCACCAGATTCATGCCTTCACAGCAAAAAACATTCTCTTTAAAATGCTTAAATTTGATTATTAAAACTTTATACGAATATAAATTGAAAACTCAACAACAAGCGTTCTCCAAAAAATTTGTGTGTCAATAGACCTAACCTTATTATATCTTAAACTATAACTGTGAAAAATAATAATAATTCCCCGTCCTATATATCTCTTCTTTCCCATCAATAATTCCGTTGGTTGCCCGTAACTACGCATACTCAAAGGTATGCTTTATTCTCGTTGTTTGGGCGACCCTCATATAGTTTAGAAGTGATCCTCAATTCTTTCTGGATAAGATGTTGTCGAGAATGCATGAAGGTCCTTCATGAAATTGGCTATTGGATGATTAATTAAAATCGTTTAGAGTGCTATTTACCGAACCTAATAGGGTCCTCTGCAACTAACGTATTCAAAGAATGGTAAATTCTTTGATTGCTTGCTTGGCCTGGCATCCCGTTGACGTCAATGTTGAAAGGAAGACGTGTATCCGCCAAATTCATGTCTGAACCCTCTGCAGGGTACTCAGAGTTATAAAATACGTTTCGACTCGGATCTTTTTAAAGTTCAGTTTAAATCACGACAAAATTCAGTACCTATGTAATGGGAGTGTTGGATTACTGTTTCTCTGGATTGCTCTTGGATTTTTTTCTTCAGGAAAGACACGTTGAACCTGTTTTAATAAGATTATGGAAAATAAGCTGTCATTTATATACTCTTGAGTCCGTAGTCTTCGATGAAGCTCAAGCTTCTCCTGATGTAGCATAAGCATTTGTTGTTTCAATTCCAACACTTGATCCTTCATAGCCTGCATCTCCTCGTTGATTGCCACGTTCTAGGTGAATAAATTCCATAAGAACTCTCTTGCCGCCAATTGATAACTACCTTCTTTCTAAGCTCATTGAGAGTTCTCATGTCCACTTCAGGCTGATCTTGTTTTATCATTTTATAAGGAGATTTCTCAAATTCCTCTAGCTCACAGTCAATTTCAGGTGTTTTAGCCTCAGAAAGTTGAGCTTTTTTATTCCCAGCTGGTCTCCTTTTGATTTGAAAAAGCAGTTCCCTAAAATAACACATTTCGATAGAACCCAACCGAATTAATAGGCCTTACCTCTGACCCCGTCTGAATGATGGGTGATAATAACGATAAGAATTCGACTCGTTTGTGACAATGGTCTTTCTAAAGTAATACATATGTAACTGAAGAACATCAGCAAGGGTGTAACGACAATCACTTATACCTGTCGCACGAAAGAAGCGAAGTTGGCATGAGAGAAAGCTTGCGGCAAAACCGTATTACTGAAGGCCTCAGCGTCTTTGATGAGGATATGGTCACCTTGCTCGTCCCATGATATGATATCTGGGAATTTGTTTTCCTTTAGTCGAATGTTACTAATTCTAATGAAATAATTTAGAAGGGCTTGCCTCAAGCAGATTAAATGTCGTTTCGAGGAAGTAGTTTAGGCGGTGGCGTTGACGGCGAGGACATCTCTCAGTTCTGTTTCCGTAGTCGTTTAGCATTTCAAAACAATCTTCTGAGCTTTTTACGATTCCCAGTGTATCGATTATAATTACAAATAACTCGGTTTTATAGGGGGTTAAAATTCTTCAGAGCCCACTTTTTTTGGATAATTTTATAAAGGTTCTCAGAGTTTTGTAAAATAATTTGTCTTTTCAGTGCGTCATCATTTGAATTAATTTTGGAATTCTTGGCAAAAATCTGAAAAGGAAGAGGTTTCTTCACTCAAACGTGAGTTTTGTGTGAAATATGCTCGGAAAATACTATTTATCGGCACGAATGAGTGTTCTTGCTCCAAAATGATAGGAGAAAGGGTGTGGTTGTTTTCTTGAGCACAGAATTCAAAGCGTTTTAAAATTACAATTTAGGTACTTTTCCTCAGTTAAATTTAAGAAAAAAAAGGAACTAAGGATTAGATTGGATGAGAAAATTCTAATTTTGTGATCCAATATTTTGATCCCAGAATTTCTATACAAAATTATTTTACATCAGACACAGAAATGAGATTATTCTTCATATAGAAAGAAAATGTTCGCTTTTTATCTACAAAGAATCTGTGAGAGTGTTTAAGTATACTCAAAAGATGAAAAAGTTGTTTTATTTCAGCAAAAATCGGTTGTAAGAAGCTCATCAGCTGTTCCAATACGCGCTGGTCGTCAACGGAGTCAAGTTGCATCGGTCATCAGCCGTCAGATCAAACGCCTTTAGAATTAAGACGAACGTGCAATCTAGTTTCAAGAAAGAAGGCTGAGACAACTGGTCACTTAGAGAGCTGAAGAAATACACAGCATTTAAGTAAAGTTGAAACCCTTAATTATTTGTTCCAAAGACAATTGGTGACATATGAGGTAAGCTAGGAGAGGGAAAGTTGAATACTGCAAGTTATTATTTAGAATTTAGAAGATGCCATTTGGCTCTCTCTCTGTTATGTTGTTATGAAGTTAGTCCTTGAGAATAACATAGCAGATAGACCAAGATGCTAAGACAAGTGTAGAATATTGTGCCAAAGAATTTGCTGCAAGTTGAGATTATATTCTGCATATAGTTACAGACAGAGAACAAAAATTTGGTAGCTTTCTTTTCCTTTTATTGCAGTGAATGATTTCAATTGGACCTTTCATGGCACACATAAAATTTTGCTAGCCTGTTATTCCGCTAAAAATATTTCTTTTATGAGTAATCTCGATTTTGGAAAAGGATGGAGGGAATTATTGGGAAACACAGAGCTAATAGCACAAAAGTCAGTATAGAAATGATTTTAACAGAGTTTCTTCAAAGCATAATCTGTTTTGAAAAATCTTTTGAAATCATAAATGAGAGAATATACAAGGTTATCAGCTGTTGAATATCTCTTTCGTGATGAGGTCAGTGACACAATGTTTTTTTCAATTTCATCAAATGAGTGGCCAGTCCAAGCTTTCCTCCATAGGTAATTGATGTGCCTAAATAACATCTCTTCCTTAGTGAGAAGTTAGTTCCAACGGAATTTTTTCGATTTATTTCCTACAGCAATTAGAGTCGCTTTATCATTTCTCAAATTTTCTCTTGAAAATTACATAAATCGATAAAATTGATGCAACGCCGGCAATAGGAGTTAATAAATAATTTTTTAATTGATGATACATTAACAAACACGATATCTTTTTTTATTCTCACTAGGTCCATGTTTTTCTCCATCAATCAGCAGATCCCTCATTTTTTCCCCTTCTACCTTTGTGAGTCAAGAGCACCGATGCTATACCTGACCTTACTTTCCTCTATATTTCTTAACAAAAAGATAGCTTTCTTTCAGAAACTATCACCCAACGTAGAACTAATCCCAAGATTTTTCTTTCACAGCTCCTACTTTCATTCCAAGCATAGAGATTAAGGTCCGCTTTCGACTAAACTTTTCATATGAGTGCATTATCCAATTTTCTAGCCGCTTTAATTGTCTATCTTGTTCTCTACTTAAAGAAGAGCCCAAGAATGAGTTATCAAACCGGCTACTTACACATCAAACTAAAAGTATCAAATTAAACAATTGATAGCTCATTTCTGAGAATCTAATTGTCTTAATTTTAGCTTGCATTTAGCTGACACGAAAGCACTGCTTGATTTTAATATTTTATATTTAAGCAACAGAGCAAACCCTATCACCAAAATGATGAAGGACCCGAAAAAGGATGTTAAAGTCACCGACAAGCAGCCCAAGCAGAAAGAAAATGTCGGTTCCTTGCTCAAGCTGTTCCAGTCCGAGCTTTTTACACTGGATATGTGTCTTCAATATTTGAACAAGAAGAACGAACCTGGCATTCATGACTATCTCGTTAATAAATTATACCATTACCCTGATCGGCAAATCAGTTTCTACATTCCTGAACTCTGCTATCTCCTTATCAAACGTGAATCATCATCTCTAGAACGATATTTACTTGACAAATGCACAAAAACGCTTGAACTATTTTTAAAGGTTTCCTTCTACTTTCTCTCCTCCATCATATCTAACCCAAATTCAGATTTTCTGGTGCCTGAAGGCCTATGGCGAGTCTGTAAGGAAAAATAAAAAGCAGTACGAGCATGTGGAGGACTTATTGATCGTATGAATACTAATTATTGAATGCATGAGTCAATTATCCATAGAAAGCAGAACAAGCTATGGTCAATGCAAATGTCGACGGCAGTTTGAAACCAAAAATCGATCCTGTTACTCGAGAAATCCCTGATAGCGAGATCTTAAGTACTACTAAGCACATATTGACAGAACTAATGCCGAGGTAGAAATGCAAGAGTACTCTCTTCAGAAGAAACTCAGATCAGAATACCTAAATATGACTCAAAAATTCACAAATATTTTGGTCTCTGTGTCTTTGACTCTCAAAAAGTTCCCCGATTCCGAGCGAAAGAAGGAAGTTAGAAGATACCTTGAGCGGTTGAACAAGTGGATGTATAACCTGAGAAAAAAAAGCCAAAAAGAAAAGTAATTACTCTCTTCTCGGTTTCTCATGTAGACTTGTTGATTTTGTATAGAGATCAGAAGAGATATCTTGAAGGAATTCGATTCCCTTTCACTTGTGAAGACGGTGACAATTCTACTATGGTATATAATCTTCAAGATAGTTGTTTCCCTAATTAACCACGCCTTAGATCGTTAGAATTGTTGAAGAAGAAGTCACTTGCTTCAACACGAAGAAGAGAGTGCCTTACAGAGTCGTTTTCGAAACGATAGAGTAATTTAATTGATTGAAAATTCGTTGGATTGAGGAAAATGTTATTAGTCCAAAAGATTTTGATACATATCAAGAAGGAAAGAAGGAACAGAGGAATTCTACCGTCCGTGACGACGCTTCGACTGACACAGAGGTCGACAACATTGATGACTTGGTCGCTGAACTTGGAGCCTCAAACCCACATCACGAGCATGATCTATTGCAGGATAAAAAGAATAAATATAATGACATCGTTGCCTATCAAAAGCTTCTGCAGGAAGAAGAAGCCAAGTTGAAAGACAAAGGAAATCTTAAAACTCTGGAAATTGGAGATAAATTCACTCCTCAAAGCAATGGCGCGCAATCAAAACAAATTCAGGAAGAATCAAAAACTAGAGCTACACCTCAAAAACTCGTTCTGAAAGACCGACAAAGCTTGGAAAGATTCAATTCGAAATTTCCTATTGACTCCAAAAGATTAACAAGAAGAAGAAGCGTTGATTATCAAAGCAGCAATGAAACATTGGTTGAACGTCGTTATCACGATGATCTAGCCGTGCTTAAACTCTCAGATTATATAACAACTCTAGAGCTCTTCAAGATTTGGTATGGGAAAATCCATGAAAAGAGCAAAGTGGATGACCTCCTTCAGAAATTATATGCGATCAAGAAGGATTTAGAATTTAACTATGTCCCTCTAATGGAGACGAAGAGTCCTGAGCCCAAAGAAATTCAAGTCATTAAGCTTGGTGTGTGGGGTGAGCTGTGGGAATCGAAAAAAGAGACAATTCGTGAGAGATCGCCGTTTGGTCATTTCCCTTCATACAAGCTCAGACAATTTATGGTCAAAGGAGGAGATGATTTGAGACAAGAGGTTCTGTGTATGCAATTGATCTATAAATTCAACAGTATCTGGAGAAACGCGGGTCTCTCTCTCAAACTTCGACCGTATGATATCATCGTGTCTTCAGAAGATTCGGGATTTTTAGGTAATTGGCTTAAACAATACGAAAATAATTAAATCTTTGTTTCAAATCTAGAGTTCGTGCATAATTCGATGTCTATTGACGGAATCAAGAAAAAAACGCCAAATTACAAGGGATTGAAGCAATTTTACATGGATAATTTTGGCTATGACTTCGAAGAAGCTCAGAAGAATTTTATTGATAGCTTTGCTGGATATTGCTTGGTCTGCTATTTCCTCCAGATCAAAGACAGGTACTAGCTCTTTACTAACCACAATTTATTAAATTATCTCTCTCTTTCTCAAAGACATAACGGAAATATCCTCATCGACGCTCAAGGGTATTTAGTGCATATCGATTTCGGCTTCATCCTGTCTATTTCACCTGGTGGTATCAACTTTGAGAGCGCTCCTTTCAAGTTCACACCGGTAATCGAATTTTTCTAAGGAGCTTTGGTTGGCTAAAAGAATTTGTTTTTATCTATTAGGAATACATGGAGCTGATAGGAGGGCTTGATTCGGATATGTATCAGTACTACAAAATGCTTATGGTTAAAGGTGTGATGGAGCTGAGAAAGCACGTTGATGATATCGTGTATCCATTGAGCATTATGAAGCACGAATCAGATCTGCCTTGTTTCGAGAACTTTGATGAGCAAGTGTTTAGAGACAGATTCAAAGAACGATATACAGACAAAGAGGTGACAGATTTTTTAGCGTATTATCCATTGAATTTGCTTACTTTCTAGGTAATAAACTACGTCGAGAAGCTTATTGATAGCAGCTATGACAGTTGGCGAACTCATCAATACGATAAGTTCCAGAAAATGACCAATGGAATCCTCCCTTAGTATTTTTTTAGCGAGAATTTGCTTATAGCACTCGAGATTAGAGAGTTCATTCTAAATTTGAATAAAATTACATGGGTTAGATACATTGACTATAATCAAACGCTGTTATTCTACAAATGAATACTTCTAAGCTTGAACCTGACCAAAAGATAATCTTATCTTTAAACCGAAACTCACTCCGCTCTGTTGCTAAGAACCACCTGCATGAGCTAAACTTAACTTCATTATCCATCTCTTTGAGGGTATAAAGATTTTTTGTTTTTGTAAATACAAGCTTTATGAGACATTAGAAAACGATATCTTGTCTGTCCTGGCGAAATCTACGAACTCAACAAATTTCTAAAATTTGCCTTTTCTTTCCTGCTTACTGACTGACTCATGACTTTAAACCCATTGATCGCTGAAGGAGCACTGTAGTTTGGAGCTGCTTTGAGGCTGTGTATGTTGTACATGGGAGGCCTCAAGCTAAGTAACGTTAATAATAGGTGTTATAGCGAGATTTCTATTATCGGTTGCCGGCTATTTCTTTCTTTCGAGATTCAAAACAGTAATTCGACTCGAAATTAATTTCCTTTCTAACTTCTAAATTTGATCGTTAATCTACTGGCGTTCAAGTAAGAAAAAATGGTGTTTATCGTTAGATAAAATCGTCAACAAAAGTCTGAAAGCCCATCAATGACAAAGGGTCAAAACTTATTTTGGACCAGGTTCTGGGCCAACTCTCCCATGGTGATCCTCTGCGCCCTCGCCTTGTTCATTTATTCTACCTACATGATGGTACAGATCTCTTTTAGATTTAAATGAATTCAAAAATTTTCGTGGTTATAGATCTATGTCTTAAAGCTTGTGACTAAAACCTACGAGTACGTAACAATTGATCCAGGTTACCATATCGGAGCTATTCCACCGACCGTGATAAACACGATGAAGATGATGACACGCGTTTCTAATAGATTTGTTAACTGGGTGCAGATAAGATATGATTCGATGTCAGAAATGCAGGAAAAAGGGATAATCTACCTCGTTATCAGTCATATAGCATTCACAGTGTTTATCATATCGGCTATTCGAGCAATAAGAACGCATCCCGGCAAAGTCCCAGCGGTAATATATTATTGCCATAATTCTTTATGAGCTCATTCTCCTGAAAGGATTGGCATTCGAAAACAGAAGAGACGATAAAGAACGTCATTGAAACAGAGAAAAGAGTCTTGCGGAATATCCATAAATCTGTCATAAAGAGAAAGCAAGAAATTTTTCAAAGTAATTCGCAGAACGTCATAATAGAGGCTTCGATATCGCAGGAGAATGACTTTTTGATTTCGCCAGCGACCGCCACAGCGAAGGACCTGATTGTGACTCCTGAATTGAATAGCCAAGATGCTGAGTCAGCAGTTCTCAAAGTTCCAAAAAAGTCTGAGAGTAACGAGTCACCTGAAACGGCGGATGATGAGGACAAACTCGAGGAGGAGATAGATAGCTATTATCTGAAAACGCAGATTCAAAAACTCGAGATGCATGACAGGTTATTTACAGCTGAAAAATTGAATGAAATGGCAGTATTAAGCGCGCTTAAGCGCGAGAAAAAACGCTTCTGTACGCATTGTCAGAAATTTAAGGTGATTAATCCATGCCATTGAGATATGTTTTGTTAAAACTATTATTTTCTAGCCTGAGAGGACACATCATTGCTCGCAGTGCGGAATCTGTGTTTTGCGAATGGATCATCATTGTCCTTGGATAAACAACTGCATCGGCTTCTATAACTACAAATATTTCTTCACGATGGTGTTCTGGGCAAGTAAGTAACCCTGTTGAAGAGTCTTCCTGCTAATATATTTTTGAAAAACAATAAAGATGTCAGTTTGATGTTCATTTCTGTTACGTATGCAGAAGCGGTTGTCGACTCATTGTTCAACACGAAGGTAATTAGTTGTACAGGAGAGAAGATAGTTTTCATTGTCTAATTAGATGAATTGGTTTTTGGCTTATCTTACAATTCTGAGCTACATGCTGACGGTCGTGTTGAGCGTTATCCTCGTCTTCTTTAACTGCTTCCATTTTTGGTAAAGCAGTATTTGACATGTGAGCGTGCTTTATCGTTTATAATAGGCTCTGTTGTACGGGAAAAACGACGCTTGAATTCTGCGAAAAGAAACTGAAGGTGGGATACGATGCGGGACTATTAGAGAATCTTCGGAGAGCGCTAGGAAGGTATTATTTCACTTGGATCTTCCCAATAGGTATATAAGCAAGTATATTTTTGATTCTCACTAACTTTGGTTTTTATAAAATAGCACCGAACCTCGACGGAGAAGGATTGATCTTTTAAATAATAAAAATGTGCTAATTAAGTAAGAGTTATTAACAATCTACTATTTTGTCAATGAGTATATCCTCAGCCATTGTTATTTTATAGCTTCTCCCTGCTCGCTTCGGATTATTTATTTTGCATTTGTGAGGACTGCATTTAATCTTATTTCTTTGTAATAATGACAATCAAAGCTGCGTGTATACCTCAGATTTTATGCAGACTGAGCAGAGGTATATTATGACCCTGATTGTAGTAAAATATCTTCTGAGTGAGCCAAGCAAAATAAAGCAACTGTTCTGGTGATGAAGTTTTTTTGTTTGAGCTGAAAGACAATATTCTTAATCGAATATCCGCACGAGTCGCAGTGGAGCCCATTGAAATTATTAAAAGGACCCTCGAATGTCATTTTATCTTTGTCAGTGAAGGATTGGCGATCAAAATTCCGTTTCTCGAAAATAATATTTCTAAATAAATAAATCTAGAATGTATTTTGCGACAAATTTTTGTATTTAATCAGTATCAACATCCAACGCCGTTCTATTTAACTAATGTGAACATCTCAAGCACCTATCCTTTACAACTATTTAAGCTTATGTAATAATTTTTCAAAATTATTAGAAGAAAATAGTTTTACACAAATCAGTTTTCCCTTTCATGAAGACATTCATATTCTTTGCAGTTCTTATAGCAACAGGCTGTTGCCTCGAAGGTATGGATAATTTTGAGGTCGAGTCATATCTCGGGCTTTGGTACGAAATAGCACACATTCCACAGTGGTATGAACTGGGACGAGTATGCTCGCAATTTAACTATTCTCTCAACGCTGATGGGTCAGTTCGCAGCGTGAATGCGTACAAAAGCAAAACGACTGACGAGAAGTTTAGTATCATGGAACAAGAGGTCACTAAAAAAGATAAACCATACAAACTCCTTCTAAAGCTGCCGGATTTAGATTTCTCCGAAGAATTCTGGATTCTAAAGACAGATTATAAAACATACTCTGTTGCTGTAATTCCGGACGTCACTTCGCTTTGGTTTTTCGCAAGAACCCCAACAATCAACGAGACTCTTTATACGTCCCTTGTAGATTTTGCAAAATCGAAAAATCTTCCAGTTGAGAAACTAGAAAATTCTACACAGACTTGTGGAGCTTTCCTATAGGAGATTTATTACATGATTCTTTGCTCAATAATCAGATGCTTATAATTATCATGTTGAGAGTTCGATAGATAGAAAAACCCCATATCTACGTTTACTTACGGTTTTCTAGAAATTTGTTAAAATCCTTAATGAGAATACTCGTTATTGATGAGAACTAAGATGGAGTTTTGATGAAGATTGTTTCTAAAATAAAAAATTACTCTCTATTGAGATTCTCCTTTATCCATGTTAAAACCTAAATTTATTTCCTCTAAACATACAAAGCGGCCAACTTTCTTGCTGTTGAAATCACTGATGTCACTTTGACAAGAGGGAAGTTGATAAAAAATTATCCGTACCGAAGTCTTCTCACGAGTTATGCTGATTCCACTGTTCGGATTCTTCGACAGAATCTGAGAAGTAATAGTAAACTGAAGCGATCTAAAATTCAAGCATGATCTGATGGTCAAAAAAAAATAATATTAAATTTGAAAATATTTTTTCTTCATCAAATCAGTGCCAATTGCTGGCTTGATCTTTCAAATTTTCCAATAAACTGTTTTTCAGTACAACAGTGCAGAATCGTCATTATTGAAGGAAATTGTTTCTGTGCCTACATTCCAAAAAAAAGAAAAAATTGCTACATCATTCAGATTTTATGAAAGCCTTAATATTTCTTGCAGTTCTTGTTACAATTGCATGTTGCCAAAATCAGACTCTTGAAGGCATGGACAATTTTGATACTCAACAATTCCTTGGGCACTGGTATGAGGTAGCACATCTTCCACAACCAAACGAGAAAGACATCGTATGCACGCAAGCCAATTATTCTCTCAATGCTGATGGAACGTTGAAGGCCGTGAATGCTTTCAAAAATAAGACTTCTGACACTAACTTTACTATAACGGAAATGGTTGCTACTGCGGGGAAGAAACCATCCGAACTCAACGCCAAATACCCCAACATCTCTCAGCCTGTTCCGTATTGGGTTGCGAAAACGGATTACAAAACATACGCTGTGTTTATAATGCCAAAACTTCCCGCTCTTTGGATCTTTGCAAGAACTCCAACTCTCGAAGAGAACACATATAAAGAGCTGATTGACTTTGGAAAGGCAAGCAACTACCCAATGGAGAAACTTGTCAATGTAACACAAACTTGTGGATCGTTCATTTAGCTTAACTAGTGTAAACTTCAAAGTCTACATATTATCTCCTTCGAATCCATAATGGGTTAACAAATCCCAACAACTCAAGAATCACTAATTAATTATTTCTGTTTAAGATCTTCTGGTACGCGGATTACCGTGGGTAATCAGTAAGATTACTTTAGTATCCGAAAAGTATTAAATAGCAACCACAGTCTCTCGTGCCTCAGCTTTGGTATAACTATACTAACTAAATTATTATGAGAGTCACGTTAGGTTCTTCAAAACAATAAGTGGTGTTTGAAATTATCTAGCCAGTGAAATGTTGTTGTGAATGAAAACTATCCTTTTCGACTTCAGGGAAACATTCAGTACCCCTGCACTTACTAAAGGTTTATGAACAATAATCATCGGTCGACAGGTTCTTAAAGCAGGAAAATTGCTGTAGTCGAAGAGCTATCATGGAAAAAACCAAAAAAATACAATATGCTAATTATCATTTGACAACATTCAGTTTCGATATCCAGACTCTAAGGTTTCAAAAAAAAAAATAGATATCTCATCGCATTGGGCTTTGTGAAAATCCTCCTACTTCTCTTGCAAGGCGATCTATTATCTCTCGTGTGCTGGAAGATTGCTTCCTCATAGAGACTCTAGGAGTAACGTCAATTTTAGGCTCACTCTCTCTCCATGGCTGCTCCTTTTTCAATTGTTTAATGGATTTTTGGGTGCTTCTCCGAGGCGTTTGAAAAGTATGGATCAAAAATTCGTCGAAAGACAAGAAATCCTCATCCATTACATATTCTTCTGGAGACTCTGCTTCATCGGATGGCTCCTCGAAAGGCTTCTTCTCAATTTTACGCAAAAATAATTCCACAATTCTGTCAAATTTGATGCGATCTGAGCGGCTCTGAAATTCATTTTTTTAAATCTTATGTGATGTGATTAGTGTTAATTTGTTACCATATTCTCCACATAGGTTCTCACAACTTCTTCGTCCTTGGGCTGGAGATTTCTTTCCTTTAAGATGTTATTTATCCTGCTGATACTATTCAATTTCTCCAATTCGAACAACTCTTCCTCAAGTTTATTTCTCTCTTCAAGTAGCCTAACGAAATCAGCATCGAGTTCCTCACGCTCAGATTGTATTTCTTTTTCTGGAGATGAAATATTCGAACCATAATCTTTTTCATAAAGGTCTTTGTTTTTCAGTTGCACGACCATTTCTCTTTTGTTTTCAATAATAGGATTGTTAGCTGCTGGTCTTTCACTATATAAGTGCTCAAAATCGATCATTTACGTGTTTGTGATTACTTTTTTTTGGGCTTTCTGTCTTCCACGGTCAGGCTTTCTTGCAAATTGTGTCTAGTACGCAAAGCAGTACTCAATTGCCGGGGTTCTGTGCTAAGGTTTTTTGTTTCTCTAGCTCTCAGATTAGTTGTAACTGGCTCGGATACTGTGTGAACGTTTTTAGCTTCATCTGTCCTTTCAATAGCTAAAGAATAAATCATTTTGCTGAATACCTATTTTTTACTAAAAGAAAATTCGTCTGGTCTGGTCTCTTGCTTTATCTCTAATGGAGAAGAGAGAGAGTCCATCGCAGTTTCCTCGTTTCTTTTCGGCTCTACGTTTTGATCAATCCGATTTGATATTGTGGCAATGTTTTCTTTGGATATTTGAATGGAGTGACCTTCATTATTGCTTCTGGAGAGACTCAGGTCTTCTTTCTTGATAGAATTTTCAACTTCCTGTGCTCCTCTCTGCTCTAAGTTTTGAATAATTTGCTCCTTTTGGTTTTTTTCAAGTGTTGGTGGCTGAGAAATCTTGAGTTTATCTTTGCTTTTCGGCTTTTTTGGATCAGATTTTGTCTGGTTATTGGCAGAGTAGAGGATTTTTTCGAGACGTTCATAATGTTCCCGAGAGTAATTTGGAGGATCTTGATAATAAAACTTCTTGATAGCTGTTTTCGCTTTTGCCGTGCCCTATTTCACCATTTCACGAAAACAGATCATTTTTTTGAACTACAACTTGAGTGATACCTGAACAAACTCCTTATATTTATCCTTGATGGTTTTATTGCTGAAAAAACTCATCTCTCACTTATCCAATCGCACCTGCAATTAAAATAAATAAATCATATCAAACGGTCTACTCAATATTATTGCTCTAGGTCCAAACTTCACTCATGACAGATTTTTTTCATTATCATAGCAGTCCAAAGCGTACTTCGCCATTATTCATATAAAATACATAATCCTAAAGACATTGGACGAATTCTCTTTAAAAATTGAGTTAATCAAATGCACAAGAAGGAATAACTAAGCTGATTTTCAATAGGTTCATTCATTTACAATTAATTATCAATTGATTCATTTTTCAGGAGATTCTTTCTCATCGATCTCTATTTTTGACGTCGGCGTTGCTTCCACCAGCTCAATTTCTTGCAGAGCCAATTTGTCTTGCTTGTCTTTATCAAGCGTAAGACAATAAATTCCAACCATAATCAACAACAGTCCGAAGTACCAAGCAACTTGAAAAGGCTCTTTGAAATAAAAAAACGAGATCACTCCCTATCCAATAATAAATATCTATCAAAGAACCACCTCATCTTACATTCATAAAGAACGATATCGAAAGGCTCAGCACCTTTGCCACGGTAGCTCCATTCCTCTTAAGCGAATTGATGAAGAACTTCAACATCAAGCTGTTCATATATAATGTGATGATGAAGAGGATTCCTCGAATCACAATTTCCAGATATTTACTTCCCTTTATTAAGCTCTCATTTAAAGGAGTCAAAAAGCGATGATTTTACGTAAAAGAATGGATCAATTTTTGATCGTAATCCGCCAAAATCGTGGGAGAAGGAATGTTTTCCTTTGGAATGTTTCAAATTACCTAAACTAGTAAGGAATTACCAAGCAATGAGGCGATCGATCCAAAAAATCCCGAAAGGAATGGATGGATGCAAGCATGGAAGACACGATGAGTAGCGCGTTCATTATTTTGTTTGTATTTGGTTGGACTCGTTCCGTCGCTGGTGGATTCTTGAGACTTGGCCATAGGTTTAGTTTCTGATTTGACATCAACTTCCATTGCGAAATAATTTGCTTTTGAAGCTATTGTGGTTGTAGTCGTCGGTCTCAGAGATGAAATATTATTGATTAAGAGAGGGAGAGATGTTCATGAACAATAAAAAAGATTGGAGTTGATAGGATCCAGTAAATTGTTGTGGGAAGAACTTTCTTTGAATTCCAAATTTCGTTTTCAACATGAATCCAAGGCGGTAAATCACAACAAGTAGTTTTACTGCAACAAAGTTTAAAGTTCGAATTTTCTAATTTGAAACTAACTCTTTATCCTGTTGGATGTTTCTAGCAGAGATGAAATGACATCTTTCTCTCAGTTTGTCGTTCGTAGCTACAAAAAATGGGTTGTTGATTCAATCTCTTTTCATCTTATAAATATTGTTAGTTTTCTTGGTCACTTGCTGTGGTAAAATTAGATAGAGGGGATCTGAGTGTCCCATGACCTGAACATTGTTCAATGAGATAGTAGCTTGAGATGACGATGTCATTTACATGCTCATTATAATCAGTCGATAACTCATTTGTAACATGAAGTTTGGCTTACGAGAAAAAGAAGCGCATCCACAAAGGTTGAACAGGATTATGGTGGCCTTTAGTTGTCTAAAATTTGCTACTATATGTTTAATTCGGATTTCGTCAAATAGACTAAAGTAGCACCATAATTTAGATTGCCCTCATTTTGAGAATTCAGGTAACATCTTTAATTTTGAAGATGGGGCGTATAAAATTACATTACAAAAATCATGATTTCTGACAAACAAATTTCTCTCAAATACATGATTTATTATGAATTCGGCTCCATAGATGCTAAAAGCCTATCCAATTAATTGAACAAAGGGAGTGGAAGCCTCCATGCTTTTTTTTTATATAAAAAGTCCTCTACAAGGCAAACCGATACGCTACACCCCTAAAGGCATATTTACGACTACGTCGTTCACTGAGGATCTTGCAGTTATTGGATCTACAAAAGTTTTTATTAGAATGCTTTCAAAAAATCTTTTGTTACTGCTATTAGTTTGCGACGCATGTGTTTCTGCTTTGAGAGTATCATATACAATCGCTTTGAATTCCCTATATGCCTCAGCAGTACAATAGATCGCAACGACGTAATAAATCACGCTCAACGCTGGAACAACCACCCGAAGTAATGACGATAGGTTCCACGCTTTGAGAGGATCGTTTCCTACTTGTACAAGGAATCCAAAGAAAAAGAAAGTCATCAAGAGATTGCAAAGATTCATGAAAGCTGTAATCGCGCATAAACAGCTATTCAGCTGATTGACCGCGAGATCCGTTGTCAACGCACACAAAACATCAAGAAGTGCTTGCGGAATGCTAATAACCGCTTTAGGTATGGCCAAGATAATTTGCAGATATTTGATCTTGGATAATATACTACATAGAGCTCGCGCTCTGTGAGTTGTTGGTGGAATATGCTCTTCTAAACACTCCATTGATAAATTCCCAAGTTTATTCAATTAATTAATTTGACAGCACTTTCTTCGGGCAAAGATGGATATCTTTCGTCTAATTACTAAGATAACCCCCCTTTACGCCTTCTTTCCATTGGAGGTCAACAATATGTGTATATTTAGAGACGATAGGCTAGGATTCATTTGAAAAAATGTGGTTTTAAGGTGTTTTGAGCTTATAACTTTGGACTAAGAGTGCAGAGACAATTACAAAGCTACGAGGGGTCTTTTACATACTTTTTCTCTCTTACAATTCAAATACAACATCGCATAAACGTATGCAACAAAAGACACTCCCTCGAAAATCTCTCTCGAGAAAGTTTTTTTATGAGACGAGGGCGGAGGCGGTGGCAGAGTCGCTATATTGGGAAGAAAAAGTTAATTAATGTATCAAACAAGATAATGCATACTATCTCCAGTTTGGTGGGAGCTTCTTAGAGGTTCTGTAGTATCTAGCGAGTCTGTGGATTCTGGATTCGATCAAAATAAGTCTGAATTTGGAATCCTTGTCCTTTCTGAACTTTTCCAAGTGCTTTCTAACAGAAACGGCCTTCTTGATGAGGTTATAAAGATCCTCAGGGATTTCAGGGGCAGCACCTTGAAGGTGAAGAGGTTAGAACGAATTTCTTTGAGGATGAGAGTTAATTACCATTCTTCTTCAAAATTCTCAAAATTTTTCTGCCAGTTAAGAATCTGACTTGTGGAATGGCGTGTTGATCTCTGAGGATGACACCAATTTGAGATGGTGACAAACCTGTTGGAATAAAGGGTGTTCAGGAGAGTTGGAGAGGTGTTTGATAATACCTTTCTTGGCGAGCTTAATAATGAGCTCAACAACGGCAGCAGGGGTGATTGTGGTCCATTTTGGTGGTTTTCTTCTGAAAGGGAGGGCGGAGCCCGAAATACCCTTACCTTGAGAATGCATACGTCCCATTTTATTACTCTTGTCTTTTAAGATGGATACTATTCAGAAACAATCCTCTTTTATTGTCTAATGCGAGGTTTATAATTAAACCGATTCAACTCGCAAAAATCCTTTTTGGAATTTGCGTGATAATCACTTACCTTCAAGAATTCGTACTTTCTCGAAAAATCTCATAGGCTCATAACAGCGATTTATACCTGTTCCTTTCTTCAAAAAAGACAGCAGCAAGAAGCTCTGTGTATTAATTTCTGAAGAGATATATATTATATATATAACATTTCTCTGTCTGTCTCTCTACAATGACTTTTTCTAAGTTACCCTTCAACTAGTGAGTTAATGAGTTGACTGTTAATACCTTGCTATTTAATTGCTATCGATATATCATAAATTTGATGAATGGTCAAAATTCTCATCCAATTTTTCTCTCTGAGGGGCTTAACAACCTGAAAGACAAAGCAGCTGGCTTTGCCTATTCTTTGTTTGGGTGTAGAAATTTAACAATGATTAAATGTAATGCAGCAAAATTGAATTTTTTTATCAATGGGGATAGCATTTTATTACTATGCGCAACAAACAAACAGCATAGCATGTATGTAATTACCTAATGCAGGTGTCTATATTGCACACTCTAAACTTGACTAAATTGTTTAACTCTCAGCTTGTAAAAGATTTGCTTTAACAGCCTCGCTTTATAATCCATTTCATCCGTCCCTTTTTGATAATAAAAGAGAACTTCTTTCAGTTTGTCATGATACATGTTGTAAAATTCAGTATTTTTCGCATCGCCAACCGACATCTGCAGAAACATATTCGATATAATACACAGAGTTATCCCCCACAAAGGCTCACCATTCGGAAGAGGCAAGATTGGCATGGTCGAATGATCAAATCCTGGCTCGAAAATCGAATACGCTCTCTCACGGAGAGGCTGAGATAACGCATTCAATACGTCTATTGGCAAACGCGTGTGAACATGCTTTCTGAAATCGCCCTTTTTCGCATCAAGAAAATGTTTGAATGGCACCCAAAAGCAATCAGATAACTCACTTTGGTTAATGATAGGCTTCACATCCTTGCTGTCAAAGCAAAAGAAAACGTTTGCTGTCAGCCATACCTGAAAGGACTCTCTGTTGTATACAAAAAAATTGCGAGGAAGCTTTCCCATATACGCGAAGTTCGGTTGAGTCAAATCCACCGTAATCTCCTCCATAGTTTCTCTAACAGCAGCTTCAAAATCGCTCTCGTTTTCTTCACACCTCCCTCCCGGTAATGCGATTTGCCCACTGTGCCGATCGCGTGGATTGTTTGCTCTTTTGATGAATAGGATGTCAAATAGGTTTGCATTTACATCAAAGCCGTTGTTAATGTAATTATTGAAAAGGTGTTCGTTTTCAAAGAAAGTACTTGGTTGATTAGTTTTATCCAGCCAAATTTGTGGTGATTCGCGGACAACGTCAGGATTGATGCGCCAGATTATAGCAACAGAGTTCTGTCGGACAGTTGTAGAGCCATAGTGTAGATTCGATGACGCTTTGCGAGTTTTGTCTACGAGAGATTTTACAAGTTTGTATTGGTTTGACATAGTTCTCTGCGAAACAAGATATTATTTATTTAGATGTTATTTGATTCGATTAAAAACTCGTTTCTCAATGAAAACTTGGACTTGATTCATGAGAATGACAAAATCATTTTTTTTTGTTGAAATGACATTGAGGTATAAAGAATCACAGAGGATAAAATTTGAGAGACTATTAATGATTTGACTAGAGCTACAAATATATCAATTTAGATATTATTTCCTTGATCATTGGAGAGAGAGCCTCGAGTATAATAATGAGGCGGGTAGAAGACCGGGTTGTACCATCCGCCCTTTGATTTATACATTTCCTCGACGAAGAAAATTACTTTAGGGATCGCATATACTACTGCAGCAAAGACGATCACTCTTGTAATTCTAATATCATGAGATAAGATAACTCAGCTGAAGTTGTTAACCCAAATGTTGTTACCTGTACTTCCAGCCTAAGATGCCAACGTACTGAAGCGCCGCGAATAAAAGTCCACTTAAAAGTACTAAAAATCATCGATTTAAGATCCATTGTTGAGAAAGCGTTTACTCGCGCCAGACATGATCAATCCTTCCTTTTTCAGCTGATAGTCATACTAAAACGGTTGCGGATTAGATCAAAGGGAAAGTCTGCTATTCTTTTACGCCATCTGCCCACCATCTATCGTGATAGCTCCAAGGAACATCTTGAAGTACGCAGTAGACATAGCCCGAAAGGCACAATAGATACAGCACCTATTGAAATAACACCTTACTGCTGGTAATCAATATTTTCTTATACACAAGACCCAACGAGCCATAAGTAAGGATGCGAAATGAATCGCCTGAGTTTAATGTATAGCACAATAACCGCAATACAAAGTATGGGTATGAGTCCGATAAGATAAAGCGTTCGGTGAGTTGTTTCTTGCTGCACGACCTAATCAAAGCGAATACTCTCTAGAATTAAGCTGGAGAATCAATTTACATATCTATCGACGCGTTGGTTGACATAATTGAGTATTCTATGCGTATCGACGGTCGTTGAGGAATAAGGAATATCAAGTAACCACGCTCTTCGATATGCTTCTCTACGCAAAGTAGAGAGTAACTGCTTCTGCGCTCGAGGTGATAAAGCATTACCTCAATTCATCATCACGCTCTCTTGCCATACTAGGAACGCTCACGAGGAGTGCAGGTTTCTTCCATAACCTCCACTAAACAGCAGTCTTTAGTAAAGTTGGTAGAGAGTTATTTCTTACCTCTCCAAAGATCCAGCTCCATGTAGGATCATCACGTGAGTAAATCACTCCAAAAAACACTGACCTTTTCACACTTTTCTCTATTTTCTGTGGGTAGTGAGCATTCGCATTCTTATAAGCTGCGGCAGCTTGCTTAAAGTATTCGTATGTTTGACTGGAGATGCAATATCATCACAAAGTTTGATTTAGGTCCTTGTTTTTACTCGCAAAGTTCGCAATCCTCATGTTTAGTTAGCAGAAGAACGACGTCATATGGGCGAGGCTCATGTAGCAAGTAATCCCTACATTCTGCAGATGAGAATCAGCTGTTAGATCCAACAGATTACATGTAGAGATCTGGATTAAATTCGATAATTGAATCTTTAGACTCCATCATCAATTTCCTAAGATATTGAGCTTTCTGAGTTCCTTCTGGGGTCGCCTGAGAGTTGATAAGATAAGCTACATACGTATCATTACATTAGACACCGCCAGAGCAACTGCAAATAGTAAAAGAAGTTTTATTGCCGTCATATCTTTATTGAAAAAAAATCCAATTCAAATGATTTCACTCTTTAAAATTAGAAGAGATCTTTCGAAAACGTATCAACTAATATGTGAGATTTTGAGCTGGCTGAGAATGCAACATTATAGAATCGTTTGAGAAAAGTCTGATCTTTACACGACTTGTGAGTGAAAGTCAGTTTCTTTTTATACATACCAAGATTAAATTGTTTTAACTCATTAACAGGTCTGATCCTAATCCAGATCAGGAGAATTGAAGACTGAATTTTCTTCATTGAGGTTGCAAAAGAATGCCTCAATTTGAGTTAATAAGCCTGTTGACAAATCAACTCCATCTGCAATACTCTAATACTCTGAAGTTTATGAAATCAATTAAGGAAACTCTAGCTCTTTACTAAATTGTTTTTCACTAAAACAATAACTTGAATCTCATGGACAGGAAAGGAATTAGCTTCAAAAAGAAGCCTCTATTCGATGAAAGTAGCTATCGCTTAAGCTTCTACAAGATGGTGTTGGAAGTCCAGCCACTGTTCCAGCAACTTTCAGACGAAATTGTAAGCGAATCTCAGAAAGATCGGGGGTCCTCCACAGAATCTGACGAAACGCCGTCTGTTATGAAAAAACTTAAGGAGCACATTGCCAAGAAGTATAGTGATCAGCTCTCCGCTGATATCAACCTCTTTAAACGCTCAAACCCTAAGCAATCAGACAATAATGAGTTGAAAAAGATATTTGAGGCGATAAAGAAGCTAAGCGATCTTTCTCAAAGCGTTGATGACACAACTGAGCTTCTTGATTCTGACATTACTGCTGAGTTGAAAGAAAAACTTCTGGAATTGATGCAAGAATATTACTATCTCGTCAATTTACCCTCTTCACTAGACGATTTCCGATCTTGCCTCAACATCGACGATAAAGCATTAATCCAACGGCTTTCAAAAGACCCTTCCCACCCTACTTTATTCGACACCGTGTATTTCGAAAATCGTTTTCAAAAAATCTCCAGAGAAAGCACACTAAAACAAATCTTGAGGGCGAATCGAAAACCTCTCAAAAACTGGAACAACTTTGGCATGCTTTCTCAAGCAGTTGAGTCAAAACTGCTTGATGAGAGCTTCTTCTCAAACTCTAGTGATGCAGAGTTCGAGATTATGAAGAGTTTCTTAACCGACAGTGCTTCAACCATAATTGGTGAACTATGCATCGAGTTTGAGAAATATTTTGAAGAAGCCGTGCGGGAAGACCTAATTAAGCACGGGACTTTTCAGCGCAAATTGCAGGAAGAAGTTCCAGAATTAGTTGACAGGATGAAACTTTCGAAGGATGAAAAGAAATTTTCCGAGATTTCTAAATTTAATGAAAGCCGTATGAATGCATATATGAGTACTAGTAGCATTAATGAATATGAAGGCTATATGGAGGTCTATGTGACCAATAACGCACAAAACGCAGTTCAAGTATTAGAAAAAATGAGCATGGAGAGTGAAGATCGTTTGGAGAGGGTCCTTCAGGAGGCGAGAATGAAAGCGATGAGAAACATTATATTCACAGCTCTCCCAAAGTTTATCAATGAAATTTCACCTTCGAGACTCAGGCAGCGAATCTTTGAGTTGGTCGGCCAGAGCTCCCAGCTCCAAAATATTTTGAAGGAGGCCGGACTTGAGCCTATCAAAAGCAATGCGGATCACAAGGATAATGTAGAGCCAGGCTCTAATAGTAACGAAATTGCGCTGCAGATAAATGGTGAAAATCTGAAAGGTGAGAATATTAAAACTCAGAGTAACACAACTGTTCCTGTGATAAAGGGTAATGCATCAGCATCCAACATCGTTAAAAAAACATCAGTTTCCAGTACGAATGGAAATGTAGATTTAGAGCAGCCCAGCAGACAGCAGCCATCCGGAAAACCACCAAAGTGCAGAATTATATTTCTAAGTTGTTTGGTCTTTATGGGATGTACAATTTTCATTTTTAGCGATTGGAAAAAAAGAGGATCTGGATGCATGAAACTTCTGGAACGGTGGCTATGCCGAATATTCGGGAAAGGCCCGAAAAATTTGCTGACGAACAAAAGAAATGATTAAAAGTGACTGTCTTTCTCATCGTAAATTTCATCACCATAAAACGTTTGAAAATTCTGGATATTTAGAAATTGAATAAAATGAATTAAAAACAATAAACAAACTGAAGATTACAGGGCGTTCTTAAGCGATGAAATGTGACAGCTTCTTTGGTCATTGTAACGGATTTCATAGCATATCGTATGGAAATCTACGATTTAAATATAAATTCAATAATATAGATGAGAATAGCCCATAGAGAATTCCACGAAAAGCGAATTGGTAGCAATTAACACTATTTTATCTATAGCCATACTCATAGTGAGCAAAATCGCATAGATCTCTAACAACAGTATATTATTATTACAGTCCTTGCAAAATGTCCAGCTGTCATTAATAAAACGGGCTATTCGTAACTTTAAACTTTATTTCAAAAAAACTCTCCGAATAAAAATGGAATCTAAAAGCAATTTTAAGAAAATGGCCAGCAACACCGAAATCGTTGGAGAAAGCGAGCAGCTTAAGAAAGAGCTTGCGGAGAAACTCAACAGCATCCAAGGACTTGTAGCTCAGATGAAGAGCTTAGACATCCATCCAAATAAATCCGAAAATGAGTACTTTTTTCTCTTCTTAAAATTTGACTTCCTCTTTCTCTTTAGAAAACTTAAGGAACCGTTCAATAAAATGCTGAAAGGATCATTGCTAGAGCTACTCGCTGGAGTTAAGGTAACGAATTCAACGAAAACTCTGTGATTTGAGATGTGATATATTTAGAATGCGCTCAGAGGGCTAACCATATTGAATCTATTTGTGCTGAATAACTCTTTGAATCTGGCAAAAACGATTGATGTTCTCACGACGTACTTCGAAGCGATCTTCGGGTCAGATTCGTTCTCAATCATTTCAACTGCGTTGCAGTTGCACCATATTTTCTGTTCTATCAATCGATGGGACATTTCAGAGGTTGGCTATTCTTTCTAATTTATCTGAAGTTCATGGTGATAATAGAACCAAGTGAAAACCATCCTTGTTGAAGAGTTTGAGAGACAATTCGCGACGAAGAGCGATTATACATGGATAGACCTCTCGAAAACGAGTCTTCTGAGGACCTTTTTCTTGAGTCGAAGCAAGCCATCGGAAAATTTGCTTTGCTTGAGGTTTTTTACTGAGAGCAAGGATAAATTCTTCATTCTGTTAAATATACCGAAAGAAAATGCGCTATTAGCAAAGTAATCATTTTGTTACATACAATGCATAGATATTAATTTGTTTAGAGTTGCCACAGATGCGGAATTGTTTGAGCATTTCCACGGTGTGTTAGAGTTCGCTGCGAAGCTTGTTTCGATGATATCCGACGAAAAATTCTCTGATGAGTACATTTTTTCATTTTTTTTTTTCAGCTGACAATCACAAAGAGGTAAAAATCAGATTCTCATCACACTGGAATCGTTGAAGATCGACTACTTGAATCTCTTGCGAAGCACGTTCATTGAGCACTTACAGATGTCTCTATACACAAATTATCAAGCAGATATGTATTTATCCTCAAACAGCTCAGCTGTGTTTGAAACTTATCTTTTTCATGAAGAGAAGTCAAGGTTTCAGAAGAAAACCTATTTCCAACTGGCCCGAAAGGCAAAAAACTTGTTGATGTAATCAGAACCAGCAGCGTCTCTGGGAATAATTTCTTAAACAACTATAGGGGAAGAAGAAGATCGGTATCAACATTTGCTCGACGTCCAAGATAGATCTCTCCAACAATTTCTTTGAAGATTTAACTTCCCTCGCTTTTGAAGTAGACATATATTACCCCCTTCTTGCGTTTATCTAATCTGCAACGAAATTAGATTTCTGCGTTGTGGGCTGAAGTAAACAGGTATCAGAAGAAGGAGAACGACAAACTCCTGAACGGGTTTATGAGGAAGCACGAGGCGATGGATAACTCCATGTTTGTGCTTGAATTCGACAAGGATTACTATCTCTCTCAACAAAGCATCCCAGTTCCACATGAATTAGAGTAAATATTAAATTGCAAGCTATCCTTTCCTAACTCAATGTACTTTTCTTAGAGGCATCGTGTGCATCAATAATTTCCTCACGATTCGGACGAGTCTCTCGTTTAAAATCTTATTCCGTAACACGAAACTTGTCTCCACGATCACCCAAGCCCTAGAAGACTTCACGCATTCTGCTAAATTAATTTCGACGATCCACATCGAAATTGACGGGTTCTCTTGTCAGCTGATCATGACAAAAAGCGAGCATAAAAAGAACAAAATCAAAGGCTTCACAATCCTGATACCCTTCAAGAAATCTGACCTGTCGGAATGCCCGAATGCCTATGACATCATGCTTGAGCAAGCGAAAAGAGCCTTTGGTCATGACAGCCACAAAGACCATTTTGACCTAGTGAAAAAAAGAATCAGGAGCTACATTGTCCTCAAAAAGCTAATTGACCACAGCAACGATCAGCTCTTCACAAAGCAGGTAATTGTTCCGTTGCTAACTCACCATATTAATGTTGATGATAAGGAAATTTCGGTTATGAGAAATAGCATTACCGCTGAGTATCTTCCAGAGAAAGAAACCGAAATTCCTACTCTTGCACAAGGAATGACCTTGGGGTAACTAAATATTAAACTAGTGAGTGTAAGAAGGTTTCTTATCAATGAATAGGTCAAAAACACTAGGGAACTCAGAAATGAGCGGCTTAATTAAAGATCTAAAGGGGAAAAATAGGCTGGATAGCCTTGATCTAGCTGAAAGAAGTCCTACCGTCAAATTCATGAAGCAAAATAGCGGCATTAGAGAGAAGCCGGTAACAAAGCTTGACGAGAAACATGAGTTCGACCCAGCATGCTTGATTACCTTTGACGACGACGAAGAGAAAATGTCGAAATGGACATTTGACTGCACGAAGATTCAAAGCGAACTCGAAAAATCCCGGCTTATTTGGTTCATGCTCGCTTCTACGGGATACATGCAGAAAAATCAGATTGACACTAAGCAACTTTGCTCGTTTATTACTGATATTAGAAAAGGCTATGACGGCAAAAGGAAAAATCCATTCCATAATTTTGAACACGGCATCACAGGTTTAGCCCTTCCTTTAAAACTAGGATTAATCTTTCTATGAACTAGTGACTCATGGTACCTACTATTTGATAAAACATGCTGGATTTGGTCAGCATTTTACAGATCTCGTCAATTTCTCGATGGTTTTGAGCGCTTTTTGTCATGACGTCGATCATACCGGAAGGACCAATGCTTTTGAGGTTGCCAAACAGTCAAAATTAGCAATCCGCTACAATGACAGATCGGTATGATTGACCTATAAGGAATTTCATTAAATCCGATTGCTAGGTGCTGGAACAACACCATGCAGCTTATGCTTTCAAAACGATGCTGAAACCTGAAAATAATATATTGAAAAAATTGGACCCGAAGGATTCAGCTGATGTGAGGAAAATGATGATATCCTGCATCCTCGCCACGGATATGAGAGTCCATTTCGAACAAATAAAATCTATCCAAGCCTTGGACCAACAATTGAGAGATGATATTCCTGAAGACGATTTCGATTTGCGTATGAGCAATCATAGTAAGGCTAGAACTCAAATGATCTTTTTTCAAACGTTCTTCTAACAATTAAAACAGAATGGACTGATGATGACATCAAGATGGTGACAGGGTTTATTGTACATTGCGCTGATTTGTGTGCTCCGACAATGGATTTTGAGATCGCCTTCCTTTGGTCAAAGAGAGTCAATGAAGAGTTCACTAACCAGGTAAGGTTTCGAAGAAAAACAGAGAAATGAGTTATATTATATTCATACTTAGGTAAAAGAAGAGGAGGCTTTGGGACTCCCGATCACTGGATATATGAAAGGGCTAGATACGCCAGTTATAATGGCGAAAAACGAATTATCGTTTATTAAATTTGTGATTAAACCGCTGTGGGAATGCATGGCGACATTTTCACATGGAGGCGCTAACGTGGCAGTGGAAAACGTGAATACAAATTTGCAGAAGTGGGAAGAATATCTGAAAAAACATGAAGCTGAAGCCAACAATTAGAGGCGATTATAAATGGCTCACTTCATAGACCATCTTAAGCTCAAATATATGTGTTAAAGTCCTAAATAATTTTATTGAGATCCATTGCCTTACTTCTTAACACACCTCTCACTATTGTTTTCAAAACCTCTAACAGCTACCTACAGAACTGAAATTATTGTTCAATATAAAATAAAGAAAGATCGTATTGAAAAGAAAGAAATAGCCGACAGTGAAACTATATAATGTACTATGCATGCTGAATAATGAAAAAAAAAATTATTACAAATTAACAAAACAATATCAAAATATAAATATAAAAAGTAAATAAATCATATGCAAATGCAAAGGAGTAAGATTGCCACACTAATTCATTGTACCCTTTCAGGCTTTAAGCCTGATACCATTACCAGTTACCATTTACCATATACCAGAACGTTGAAAATTTGGATTGATTTACTCACATACCGTACCCAATTTAGAAGAAAGGAGAAAGAAAGAAATCTTACTTGAATGCTGGTGCAGTTTTTCTTGCAAATTTATCGTTTATCTCATAAACACCTGGTCCAGGTGTGTCGTGAGCAGATTTTCTGTCCCCTCTGCCGTTTGGTTTGCTGTCAGGTTTGCCAGTTATACTGAATCCAGTCGTCGTTGACAAATAGGTTTTCACCTCGTATTTCCCTTTTTTCATCAGAACACATTATCGATTTTGTTACTCACAGCCTGGTTACCTGGTCCGGGAGTCTTATCTGTCCTGTAGAGCTCGTCTCTCGTTGAATTGCCAAAACTATTCATCAGTGTAAGATTTCCCGATCGCATCTTAAATTAGTTATATACCTAAATTTTGGCGCATAATGGGGCATCGCAGACATTATTCTCTCCTGGTTCGTGCCCTTAGGAGCGTCATCAGGATTGAAGTAGTGATTAGGAGCTGGTGTGTCTCCTCCTGTTTGATACAAAGGAGGGCGCGTGGAAGAACCAATCCTGTGATTTTACCATTGATGTCATTATTACCACAAATAAGAGGCTTACTTAACAGCTCTTTTGTCATGGGAAGTCATTCCTTCAGAATTAGAAACATCATAGGCGCCAGGTCCAGGAGCATCGTGACCGGGTCTGAAGAGACTGCTCTCAGTCTTGTATCCAAAGACAAATGCTGGAGGTTTATGGGTGGGTTTCTCTGGATGATACGTCGCTGGGGTTGGTCCCTTCAGATTGCTCATCTTAAAGTCGATGATTCTTGTTTTGACTGTATCTTTATGTTTATCTGGCTTCATCATAGCTCCTGTTCCAACTGAATACGCAGGCCCGCTCCTCTTTCTGCCGTGGATGTAGGTTTGAGCAATGTAACTATTTGGTTTGATTTTCGCATCCTGTAATCCGAAACCTTCAGTGTAAGTTCCAGGGCCGGGAGTCGATGAAGAGTCATAAAATTGTCTTCCTGGCTTTCCTCCAGAGAATCTGTGGATTATATTCGAGGTAAGGAAGATAGCACGTGAAGGAGGTTACGTGTAGGAAGGAGCGATTTTTTTAATGGTGAGATTTTCTTTGATTTCGTAGGTGGCGGGCGCTGGTGTTTGAGTATATGTCAGTCCTCGAATATCATCGCCTAATTGAAAGAATCGATTGACTGCTGAGAATTAGTGGTGTGAAAAGGTACCTCGATTAGCTTGTCCAATGGAATAGGCTGGTGAGTTAAGCATTTAGCTCGGAGAAGGTTGATTATATTTGGAAACGTTAGCTTTTTGGAAAGTAACTTTTTTTGTTTATAAATTAAAGTTGATGAATTAAGATAATGTAACTCAGTCAAAGTAATATCAAAAACCCGCAGAATAACATGCAAAAGATAGAATTCATGAAATTCAACCTAAAAGCAACAAATCTATTCATGATGGAAAGAAAGGAGAGGACACTGACAAAAATAGAGCCAAAATCTGCACGCATACCTGAGACTAGCTGCTAGCAGACATGGCTTTGAAAAGTCTCTCATGAAAAGAATTTTAACACATTTGGTAATGATTCTAAGTGGTTGCTGCAACAAAATGCTTATTGAACTTACATTAGATTATTGAATAATCAAACCCCAGGGTTCATCCGGCACAATCAGAGGTCTTGATTTTTCTTCAAGGTGATACATTTAACAAAATGCTTTGTTTTTCTAACGATCTTTGCGCTATTTTTCCTTAAGTTATTACTTCAAGCACTCGATCTGTGTTTGATAGTTAGTTATTTGTATTCTTCTTTAAAAGTAAATCTGTTGAGATATAATTTGTTCTCCTGGATGCATAAAATTGTGTGATAGCTTTAGAGATTGAAGGAATAATAAAAATGAAAGTGAAAACAGCACTTGTAG